>ERZ825384.2086-NODE-2086-length-21404-cov-4.393602_pt1 | contig 21404 bp, 21 predicted proteins | sample MGYA00519931_ERZ825384 | MGnify/ENA primary metagenome ERZ825384 (study PRJEB31778, sample SAMEA3449200) | human gut metagenome | biome: human gut; feature: human-associated habitat; material: faeces | place: United Kingdom | collected 2010/2012 ...
GACGGCAGCAGCCTGTAAGCACAAAAAACAGGACCGTTGAAACGGTCCTGTTTTTTTGTGCTCAGAACACGCCGTAGCCCTGGCCCTGGGTGATGATGTAGGACCAGAGCACAGGCCCCACAGCGCCGGTGGCGCTGTATCCCAGTGAGCGCTGGACGGCACGGACGGCGCGGGCCGTCTCCTGCCCGTACACGCCGTCCACGGCGACGGTAGGGAGGGTACTGTCCCGGGCGGCCATCTGGTTCAGCCGCGTCTGGAGCAGCCTCACCTCCGGCCCCGTGTCCCCCAGCACCAGAAAGCGGCCCGGGTACACCTCCCGCGCAAACTCCTGATAGTCGGCGGGCAGGGTGTAGAGCGTCTGCTCATACACGTTCTGCAGGGCGTTCCACGTATTGCGGCCCACCACGCCGTCTACCGTCAGGCCGTAGGCGCTCTGGAAGGCGTAGACCGCGTCCAGCATAGCCTCGTCGAAGGTGTCGGTGATGGGGATGGGCGGCACCTGGGGCAGAAAGTAGCCCAGAAACGCCAGATAGAACCGCACCGTCTCCACGTTCAGCCCCGTGTCGCCCAGCCGCAGTGCCTCCGGATACACCCGCTGTGCCTCCGAGATGGTGAGTCCCTCGCTGGTGATCTCCGACAGGCTCTTGACACCGTTGTAGATCATCTTGATCTTGTACCACGTGGCCTTGCCCACGATGCCGTCCTCCTCCAGATTGAAGATGCGCTGGAAGGCGCGGACGGCGTCCTCCGTCTCCTGATCGAACACGTTGGAAATTTCGGTGATACGGGGGATGGCCGGGTAGTTGCGGCGGATACGCTCCAGCTGCTGCTGGATGGTACGCACGTCCTCTCCCACGGAGCCGCGGGTCAGCGGGCGCCCCGGGTACGACGGGGTGCCATCCCCTACCGGCGCGTTGAACACGATGTTGATATTGTTGCCGAAGTAGCGTTGCAAGATCTCATAGGGCGTCAGGCCCTGCTCCGCCAGGTCCACGCTGCCCCACTGGGACAGGCCCGGGCACTGGGTACGGACACCGTCGCAGAACCGGGCGTACAGCGGCTCCGCGTTTCCCTGCCGCACGATGTAGTTGTTGAAGCTGTCGTCCACCAGCCGGTCGATGTTCTCAAAGGTGCTGCGGCCCGGGACGTAGGCCTGATCGTAGCGGGTGGAGCTGGTGATGTCGAAATCGTAGCCGCGGCCGCGGTAATACTCGGTGTAGATGCGGTTCAGCGCCACGGAGATCTGGGCCAGAATATTGGCCCGCAGAGCGTTCTCCGGCCACGTAGGATAGATCTCGCTGCTGGCCACGTTCTTGATGTAGGCGGTAAACGGCACCGTCACGTTCTCCGCCGCCTGATCCGGCGGGCCCAGATGGACGGTGATATACTCAGGCACCACAGGAAACGGCATGGCTCCTCCCCCCTCTCAGGCCGATTCCAGCGACACCGCCAAAATCGTCTCGATCTGCGAGAACACCGCGACCTGTCGGGCGTCCACCGTGCCGTACTGCGGGTGGCGCACCGCTGCCTGATACGCGGTGCCGCTGACCCCCGCCGTCTCCGATGACTGGGACCAGCCTGCCGGCAGGGCCGGCAGGCGGATGCCCTCCACGATGCCGGAGCTGTCCGTGACCCCTTCGTAGAACACGGTGCGCTCCGGCCCGAAATACCGATAGATCTCCACCCGCGCCCCCTCCACAGGGAACAGGCCCCGTCCCGTGGACACCTGCACCCGCAGGGTGCCCCACTCCGGATGAGCGTCCAGGAACCACTGCTCCGGCCCCTTCTGCACGCTGCTGCTCTCCATATCTAAAGCCTCCCTTTCCTTGTCGTCTCCCTTCATGCTATGCGGCAGGACGCAGGAGGGTGCGGAAAGAGGGAGCGGTCCCTGCGGGACCGCTCCCTCTTTTTTATGTTGGCTCAGAACGCCCAGCTGCCGTCGCGGAAGATGGGGACGGTGCGTCCGTCCTCGCACACGGCGTCGATGCTCATGTCGGCAGAGCCGATCATAAAGTCCTCGTGTACCATGGAATCGTTGACGCCCAGGGCGCGGCACTCCTCCAGCGTCTTTTCCTCGAAGCCGCGGATGGTGTCGGCAAAGCCCATGCCCAGCGCCAGATGGCAGGCCGCGTTCTCATCGAACAGCGTGTTGTAGAACAGCAGGCCGGACTGGCAGATGGGGGAGTCGTAGGGCACCAGCGCGCACTCGCCCAGATAGGCGCTGCCCTCGTCCATGGTGATGAGCTTGGTCAGCAGCTCGTTGTTCTTCTCGGCGTGCCACTCCACGGCCTTGCCCTCGTGGAACCGGATCCAGAAGCCCTCGATGAGCTGGCCCTGATAGCTCAGGGGCTTGGTGGCGTAGACGATGCCCTCGGCCTTGCCCCGCATGGGGGAGATGAAGCACTCCTCCGTGGGGATATTGGGGTTAAAGACGATGCCCCGCAGGCTCTTTTCGCTGCCGCCGCAGAACTGGGCCTCGGGGATCATGCCCACCTGAAAATCGGTGCCGTTGGCGCTCTTGTAGCGCAGCTCCCGGATGTGCAGGCCGTTGAGATAGGCGCAGCGCTCCTGCATGTCCCGGTTGTGGGACTCCCAGTTGGCCACGGGGTCGCCCTCCAGCGCACGGCTGGCGGACAGAATGGCCTCCCACAGCTTCTCCACCGCCTGGGACTTCCGCAGGCCGGGGAACAGCTTCCTGGCCCACGCTTCGCCGGGTACGGCGGCGATGCACCACTGGTACTTGTTTTCGATCTGGTCGCGGTACTTCTTAATGACGGGATACTGGCGCTGGCGGCTCTTGGCCATCTTCTCCTGATTGATGCCGTTAAGGCCGTCGGGATCCTCGCTGAGCAGGTAGATGCGGCAGGGGATGGTGTCCACATAGTGCTGCCAGCGGGCCTCCTCGTAGTTGTCCAGCTTGGACAGGCTGGTCAGCGTGCGGTAGCGGAAGTGCAGCTTCTGGAGGGGCTGGTAGCTCCAGTCCACCACTACCTTGCTGGCCTTGCACCTGTAGCACTCCTCCACCAGCATCTTCATGAACTCCGGCTGATCCAGCTCGGCGGTGATGAACACCTCCTGACCCGGCTGGATATTGACGCCGCTGCGGGCGATCAGGCGGGCGTATTCCCGCAGGATACTTTTCTTCATGGAAAAACTCCTTTCGTGTCTTTCAGCTGCGTACTATTGTACCATCCTATGACCGTTTTGAAAAGACATCTCCCGGAAAAATCCGGTATTGTTTCAAAAAACTCTCCAGAAAGAGCAAAAAGGGGCCCGCGGCGACGCCGCGGGCCCTCCCCCGTTTTTCTGTCTATCATGCGCCCACATCCAGCGCCAGCACCTGCTCATAGGCGTCCGCACCGGCGGGCGAGCCGATGGGCAGCACCGCGTAGAGATGTCCTGCGGCGTCCGCGTAAGCCGGTACGTCCCTATTGATATTGGCATCGGACAGCGTCCACGTCCGGCGCTCCGCCGCGGCATCGCCAGTCTGTCCGTACAGCGCATCGAACGTATCGGCGGCGGCCTGCCGCACCGCATTCAAAAACGCCGTCTCGTCCACGCCCTGCGCCGTCAGCAGCTCCGATGTGGTGAGCCGGACGCCTCTGGCCGTATCGTAGAGGTACACGCTGTACTGGTTGCTGTCGAAGCTCCAGCCGCAGGATACCACCAGCGACAAAATGTCGCCGCAGCGATAGCTCTCCCACATCACGTACAGGCAGGACAGGCTGACGCCGGAGGTGCGGTCATCCAACGTCTCCTCCACGATGGGGCCGTACTCGTCGGCGATGGCCGCGTTGATGGCGCGGGCATCCGCCGTGTCCGCCAGCAGCTGGGGCACGCGGTAGGTGTAGTGCCCGCTGTTGCCCACGCCGTCGGAATAGTCGAAGGATTCGTTATACAGCAGCCCCACCAGCGGATCGGCGGAAGTGCCGTTCTCCGCGCCGTAGAGGCTCTCGGCGGCCAGCCGGATCTGAGACAGGAGCTGCCGGTCCACGCCGGCATACTTGGCCGCCAGCGTGTTCAGATAGTTCTGCACCGTGTTGGGCGCCTGCCGGTACCGCTGGGCCAGCGTGTCCATAGCGCCCTGGGCATACGCGCCGTCCGCGCCCAGATAATAGGCGCACAGATAGCTGAGGGGACACGTCTCCCAGTCCGGCATGTGCTCCGTATCATACACGATGCCGTAATCCGCCGGGTCGATGCTGACGGGGTCGTTGTCGCCCTCTGAGGGCCACGGCGTGATCTCCGATGCCGCGGCGCCCTCCGCGGTGACCTCCGCCAGCAGGGGGCCCAGCTCACCGGCCCAGAATCGCACGGTGAAGCCCTGAGACGTGGGGATCTGGATACCCAGAGAGAAGGGCTGGCACAGGACGGTATCCTCCCCGTTCTTCTCGATGCGGACATCCTCTGCCACGGCGTTTTTGGGGCCGTCGTCCGTCTGGGCATACAGTGTAAAGTCGTTGAGCAGCGATGCGGTGCCGCCCTCCCCTGCGTACCGGGCCGACGCCGCAGCGGGCAGCGTGACCCGCATCTCGCCGTTGAGCCAGTCATTCTGATACGTCACGTTCACCAGCTCGGCCTTCACGCCGTCGTCGCGGGTCATGGACGCGGGACCGAAGTACATCTGCCGCCCGCCGCCCACAGAGCCGCTGTCCAGCCCGGTCTCCAGCGCCGCGATAAGCTGCCGCAGACCGTCCACGCTCTGCCGCGCCGCGGCGATGTCGTAGGTGCCGTCGTTGGTAACGCGGCCGGACTCCACGCCGTCCATCTGCCACGCCACCCAGTCCAGATTATCCACAAGGGCCATGGCCAGATAACCGCCGGCCTCCATTCGCAGCGTGATCCCTTCGCCGGCCCCCACCACGTTCTCGTAGCTGGTGCCGTAGCACAGCGTCAGGCCGTAGGGCTCCTGCTCCGTGCTGAGCCGGATGGAAAAATCATCCCAGATACCCGCGCCCAGCTGATCCAGCCCGATGGCGCTGATGATGCCGCTCACAGCGCTGTTCTCGCCTACGTAGGGCGTCCGCAGAGCGTACAGCGTCTCCGCGTCCCAGTCGCCGTCGGCGGCAGGCTGCTGCCGCTGGGGACTGGTCAGGAAGCACACACCGATGACCGCCGCCGCGATCAGCAGCAGCACCGCCGCCCACAGCGCCGGTTTCCGATAGCTCATGGCGTTCTTCACACGCTCCTTCACCGCCGTCTCGCCGAAGGCCAGGGGGCACACCGCCGCCGGACGCTGCCGCACGGCGCAGGCCACCAGCGCACGGGAGTAGGCCGCCCGTCCCGCGCCGTCCAGCGTCCGCAGTACCCGCTCATCGCAGGCGTTCTCCATGTCGCGGCCCAGCAGGACATACGCCGCCCACAGCACCGGATTGAACCAGTGTACCGTCAGCAGCAGGAACGCCAGCGGCTTCACCACGTGGTCGCCCCGCCGGATGTGGCCCCGCTCGTGGGCCAGCACCTGAGACAGGTCCGGCTCGTCCAGCCCCGCCGGTATATAGATGCGGGGGCGGAGCATGCCCAGCACGAAAGGAGTGCCCCACCGGTCGCAGCGGCAGACGTTATCCTCCACGCGCACCGCCGTCCGCACCTGCCGGTAAAGCCGCAGATAGCTGACCAGCATATATGCCAGCATTACCGCCGCGCCTGCCAGCCATACCGCCGTCAGCACCTCCACCGTCATAACGGGGCGGGCCGCCTGCACCGGCTCCGCGGACGTGACCGGTCCCACAGGCTGGACGGGTGTCAGGACCTCCCCGCCGCTGGGCAGGATGGCGTCCGCCGTCTCCTGTGTCTGGGGCAGCTGCTCCAGCGCCGCCGTCACGGGGCTCTGCTCCGCCTGCAAGCTGACGCGGCTCTGCAAGGAGACCGGCACGATCAGCCGCACCGCCACCAGCGCCCACAGCATGCACACCGCCCACTTGGGCGCGCGGCGCAGCGCCAGCCGCGCCAGCATCACCGCCAGCGCCAGCACGCCGGCCTGCCACGAAAGCTCCACCACTCTCAGAAACAGATCAGTCATGATTTTTCTCCTCAAGATCGGCGATCATCCGCCGCAGCTCGTCTGCCTCCTCCGCCGACAATCCGCGCCCGCCCACGAACGCGTTGAGAAAGCCGGGCAGACTGCCGCTGAAATTCCGCTCCACAAAGGCGCGGCTCTCCGCCCGCTGCACCTGGTCGCGGGACACCAGCGCCGTTACCACGGCGTCCTCCGTCTGCACCACGCCCCGCTCCGTCAGGCGCTTGATGACGGTATAGGTGGTGGATTTTTTCCACCCCAGCTTCTCCGCGCACAGGTGCGCCAGCTCGCTGCTGCGCACCGGCTGATGCGCCCACAGGATCTCGCAGAACCGCAGCTCGCTTTCAAAGATCTTCGGTGTCTCCACCCGCATCTCCTCCTTTCGATAGGTCTACTTAGTTAGACCTCTTGCCGGTAGTCTAACCCATTAGACCCATCTTGTCAAGGGAAATTTGCATCCCGCCCCGATTTATGCTACACTCATCCCGTAAGGAGGTGATGACCATGGACATTCTCTATCAGGACGACCGCATCGTGGTGGCGGTAAAGCCCGTGGGCGTACTGTCCACCGATGAGCCCGGCGGTATGCCGGAGCTGCTCCGCGCCCAGCTGCACACCGACTGCATCCGCACCGTCCACCGGCTGGACGCCCAGGTGTCCGGCGTCATGGTCTTTGCCCGCAGCCGTATGGCGGCGGCCCTGCTGTCCCAGCAGATACGGGAGCGCCGCTTTACCAAGGAGTATCTGGCCGTCCTGTGCGGCACGCCGTCCCAGCCCTCCGGTATCCTGACGGACCTGCTGGCCCGTGATCCCCAGCGCCGTCTGACCTATGTGGCGGACCCCCCCTCCCCCAGCGCGCGGGAGGCCCGCCTGTCCTTCGCCACTGTGGACAGCTCCGACGGTATGACGCTGGTGCGCGTCCGGCTCCACACCGGCCGTACCCACCAGATACGGGTACAGTTCGCCTCCCGCGGTCTGCCTCTGGCAGGTGACCGCAAGTACGGTGCGTCCGACGCGCCGTATCCCATCGCCCTGTGGTCCTGCCGCCTGTCCTTCGTCCACCCCCAGACCGGCGAGCCCGTGACCTTCACCTGCCCGCCGCCGGACACGGCGCCTTGGGACCTGTTCACCCTCCCCGAAATGCTGTAAAGGATCGCAAAAGCCCTCTCCCGCCAGGCGGGAGAGGGCTTTTCTCAGTTGTCCTTTTTCGTGGTATCCGTCTTTTTGGAGGTGTCGGTTTTCGTGGTATCCGTTTTGGCCGTATCCGTCTTGGCGGTGTCGGTCTTGCCCGTCGTATCCGCCGCGGCGTCGTCCTCCGCCGGCGCCACGCCGATGATGCGGTCGGTCAGGCCGGCCTTTTCCGCCTCCTCGCGGGTCATGCGCAGGGGCTCGGCGGAGTCCTCCACCAGCTTGGCCATCACCAGATAGCGGTGGGCGTCATCGCCGTTCTTGCACACGGACAGGACCAGCACCTTGTCGCCCCACTTGGGCAGATCGTCGCGGTTGACGTTGACGCTGCCGGCGGAGGGTGCAAAGCCGTTCTTATGGTCGCTGCCGGAATAGCTCTTGTCCGTGGCCGCCTTGTCCAGCGCCGCGAAGAAATCGGTAAATACCTGCTCATCGGTGAAATCGTGGTAGTACAGGATGTGGGTGGTGTCGTAAGGGATGCCCGCGAAGATGCGGTACGTCATCTTCCGCCCGCTCTGATAGACCTCCACCACCGCCTTGTCGTCAAACTTCAGCGTCTCGGCGTAGCTCTGGAGGCCGCCGAACATGGTGCGGTTGGCCATATTGTGGCCGTAGACCACGGTGACGGGATCGTCCAGCTTCGTATCGTTGTAGGTAGCCTCGGTATACAGCGTACCGGCCTTGTTGTCGTTGCCGTCCAGGTCGCGGTACAGATACCAGCCGTCATCCACCGGATGCTGGGCGATGAAGCCGCCCTCGCGGATGGCGCAGCCCGTGGCGTTGGGGATCTTCATATAGGCGTAGGCATCGGGCCACGCCTTCTGCGCCGTCTCGAAGTCCACCGGCACGTCGGCGGCCTCCGGCTGCACCAGCACGATCTCCTGCGCCGGGTCGGTGTCCGGCTTATCCTTGTTCTTATCTTCCGTATCATTGTTCTTACCGCAGCCGGCCAGCAGCGTCAGTGCCGCCAGCAGGGCTGCGCCTGACAGAATATACCCTTTCTTTCCCATGATGGTCTCCTTTCAGCAGTGCGGATACCATCAGCTGACAAGGGCACGCATGCCTGTCACCTGATGGCAAGAAATGCGGGACAGCGCGCCCGCTGCCCCGCACCTCTGCGCTGGGGGTATCTTACCATATGCCGCCCGCAAATGCAAGACCCATTCGATCGCTCACAGCGACGCTGTCTCATCGTAGCCTTGGAGCATCAGGGTAAACTGCCGCTTCTGCATGGGCGTCATCCGGTCCTTGTAGGATGCCAGCAGGGCCTTGGCCTCCGCCAGCTTACCCTGCCTCAGATAGCTGGCCGCTGTGCGGTGCAGACTGGCGGCAGCCACGGAGCTCAGTGACTCGCCGCTGCTGCCGGAGCCGCTGCCGGAAGAGCCGGAAGCGCCGGAAGGACCGGACGCGCCGCCGTATGGCAGCCCATCGCTGACCTCCGCGCCGGAGGCCGACAGCTTCTGCTCCTGCTGGGCCTTGCTGCGGTAGTGGCCCAGCATGGTCTCGTAGAGCTTCCGATCCTCCGCGCTGGCATTGTCATACTCCTCCTGCGCCAGAGCCAGCCGCTTCTCCCACAGTGACACATCGTCCTGCCAGCGGCCATAGGCGTTCTGCTCCCGCTGATCCAGCAGGTCGTAGCGGGCGCGAAGGTCGTTCCCCTCCTGCTGATAGGCGCTCCGTGCCCGATCCTCGAACTCCGGCAGCAGGGCCATCAGCTCCTGCATGTATCGGCTGTACGCCTGCTGCCCCGCGCCCTGGGCATAGCTGGAGCCGTACCCGCCGGTAAGCGCCGCCGCCTGACCCATGGTGTCCTCCATGGCGGCGCGGCCCCGCTGAGTGTACAGCTGCGTATACTGCTGAAAGCCGCCGTCCGCCTCGGGATCGTAGGAAAATGGCGCACGCCCCGTCAGCTCCTCATACAGCTGCGCCAGCTGCTGCTCGTACAGGGACTCATAGTCCCCGGGCCGCTGGGATGCCACGCTGTCGCGATGGGCCAGCGCCTCCTTTACGCTTTCCGACGGCTTGTAGCCGGCCTCCAGCTCTGCCAGTGCCTTGGCCGTTCTGGCCGTAGGCGCGGCCTTGGGCACGGATGCCTGCGGCTCCTCCGCCGCCGATGCCGACGCGCTCATCAGGCTGCCCCACGTCTCGTCACCGGCGATGCCGTCCCGCTTCAGGGAGTTCTTTTTCTGATAGTCCCGCACCGCCGCGCGGGTCTTTTCGCCGAACACACCGTCCTCGTCCAGCTGATAGCCCTGCTTGTTCAGCTCGCTTTGCAGGCGGCGCACAGACTCGCCCTGCGAGCCATAGCCCACCATGGTATATGTCGATGCCATCGTTCCGTCCTTTCTCCTCAAGTGATCCTGCGCCAGGCATAGATACCCGCCATGCCGCAGTCCACGCGCTCCCATTCCGCCCCCTCCGGCGACGGTTGGGGCTCCGTATCCTCCGCTGTCAGCCGCACGCAGCCCACGGGCCACAGCGCGTCCGCCAGCGCCTGTCCGCCCAGGGTCAGCCCGCCGGACACCTCCACATCGCCGTAAAACACCGCCGGCCACGCGCACTCCAGCGCTTCACCGGTGCTTCTCTTGCCGAAGGCCGCGCCCCTGCCGCCGCTGTGCAGGTGCAGCGTCACCGGCGATACCGGCGGCAGCAGCTGCCGCACCGTCCGGACGCCGCCCGCCGTATCCACGGCGGATACCTCCGCCTCATAGGCCGCGTCCGCCGCCAGGCCGCCGCCTACCACTGTCTCCGCGCCGCTGACCAGTGTGGTATAGCCGCTCCAGCTGCCGCCCGCAGGACGCCAGCGCACCCGCACCTGCACGGTGTTCCGTCCTCCTACGGAGGCGCAGGACGCGGTGCCCGTCACCTTCAGGTACGCGCCGTCCTCCGCTGCCGTACCGCCCGCCTTGCACCGGATGACCTCCGCCGCCAGTGTAGGCCGGTGGTAGGCATACACCGTCACCGCCTCGCTTTCCGCCGTCACCGAGCGGCCTCGGCTGTCCGTCACTACTGCGGAGGGGATCAGCGTCCCTGCCGCAGCGATGGGTGCTGTCTTTCCCGACAGTCCCGCCACGGTCTGACCTCCGCAGGTAAAGCGGCACGCCTGCACCGATGCGCCGCCGGCCCCTGCCGCCGTCACCGTGTACTGCACGCGGCTGAGTCCCTGCACACACACGCCCCAGCCGCTGACCACCGTGTTATCGCTGACCGCCGACACCTGCACCGACGCCGTGGGCGCCATAGACGGCGGCACATAGGCGGTAAACGCCGTCTGCACACTGCCCACCTGCTCTGCGCCGCTGTATACCGCCATGGACATGGTCCCTGTACCCCGCAGGGCGTCCGGGATCTGCTGCGCCAGCTCCTCCGGCACGCGCCAGCGGTACACCGCCCTGCCCGCCGTATGGCTGACCTGCCGGACATCGCCGCTTTCCAGCGTGCCGGACGCCCCGCCGAAGGCGTAGGAGAATCGGAACGTGTACCCGTTCCCCGGCTTCACCACCGTCAGCGTGCCGCTCTGCCCGATGACAGCGTCCCCCGCCGTCAGTTCGAACCCCGCCATACTCACGGTGCGGCTGCTCCTCTGTGCCGCGCTCATCTCTCACCCTCCGATCCAGCGGATTGCCAATCCGTCCCCGTTGTCCTCCATGCGCCAGCCGCCCACATCCGCGCCGCCCAGCGCCGCCATACCGTTGACGTGCAGTCTGCCGTCCGCCACACGAGCTACCTCCTGAGCGTCCTGCCGCAGCGACAGCTCCTCGCCGGTAAAGACGGCACGGAAGCCGTTAGGCTCCACCTCCGTCTCCCCGTCTGCATCACGGCAGGCCAGCCCGAAGCCCACCGCCGTGCCGTACACCGGCGCGGTCCCGTCGTGCCCTACGATGCCCGTCCGAACGCAGGCCGCCGCGTTCTCCCTGTACCGGTCGAAGGCGTCCGCCACCGCTGCCAGGCCGTTCCTCAGCGTCGCGGCAAAGCCGTAATACGCTCCCAGCTTCTCCGGCTCCGCCTCCAGACGGCCGCTGAGCGCCGCCGCCTGCCCATCAAAGCTGTCCGCCGCCACGTATTCCGTCTCCACTTGCGCCGCCAACTCCTCCACGGCCCGCTTCAGCCGCTCCTCCCCACCGGCGATGAGGCTCCGCAGCTTCCGGTACTGCTGCTCCGTCCCCTTTCCGCCGGAGGACGCGCCGGTGCCCTGCTCCAGCCGCTCCAGCGCCAGATTCAGCTGCTGGGCCATCTGGAACAGATACGAGTACTGCTGCATCACCTGCTGCTGTACGCTGCCTGCGGGACACGCGGGCATAGGGATGGTGCTCACGGGCCGTCACTTCCTTTCTCATACACCGCCGACATGCTGAACACGCGGCACCGGCCGGTGCCCTGCAGCCGCAGCCGCACCTGCCTGCATCGTCTGGGCCGCAGGTGCAGCAGATACCCGCGGGTCTGTCCGTCACCGCCGATGACCTGTCCCAGCGTCTCCCAGCTGCGTCCGCCGTCATAGCTGGCGCTGGCCTCCAGCCGCGCCCGATCCTCCGGCTGCACCCGCAGCTCCAGCCGCGCCAGATACTTGTTCTCCGGCTGAGAGAGTCCCAGTTCCCCCGTCTCCGCCATCCACCGCAGCGCCGTCTCCTGCTGTCCGCTGCCGCCGGTCATGTCCAGCAGCCTGCCGTCCCTCGCCAGAGCGTACAGCGCCCCGTCACACACGGTGAACGCCATGATGTCGGCGTCGTCCTGCCGGTGCCACAGTCCCCGCGCCGTATCGTATACCAGCAGGTGCCGCTTCCCGTCTCCATCCCGCGCCGCCAGCCAGTACTGCCCGTTCCAGCCCGCCGCCGCGCCGTCCTGATACCGTACACTGCCCAGCGGCATGGACACGCAGCCGGGCATACTGCCATCGAAGGCGTACACACCGCCCAGCCCCAGGTAGAACAGCGTCCCGTCCACCACGGCGGCCGCACCGTGACACCCCTTCTTCACGCCCGGGCAGCGCAGCGTCACGATCTGATGCGCGCCGGTGGCGCTGGGGTACACCCGCTCCATACAGTCCTCCTTGAAGAAGATGACGCCGCCCAGACATGCCGCCGCGCCGGTAAACGCCCCGTCAGAGCCGCGGGACGCCGCGTAGCTGTCGGTGCTGAGCCCTGCAAAGCTGTTCCAGTTCCGGAAATCCCCCAGCTTGCTGGCGTAGATCTCGTTCACCGGCCGCCCGTCCACGATGCCGTACTTGCAGCCCCACAGCCGGTTCCCCTGCTCCACCACGAAGTCCATGTCCGGCACGCGCCGCGCCGCCGTCACCTCCGCCGTCTGGCTCCCCACCGTGGCTGTCACCGCCGGCACCGCGATCCAGTCATCGCCCGCCGCATCCAGCACGTGCAGGCCGTTGAGGGTCTGGGCCTCGCAGCCCTCCACCGTCACGCCGTCTCCGGCGGCAAAGCCCCGTCCGATACCGGCGGCGGATATTTTGGTACACACGTTTTCCACGTCCAGCCACACGCTGCCGTCGTACCGCTTCATCACCGGCTCGGCGTCGGAGGTATCCAGCCACAGAGTGCCCGCCTCCGGCGCATCAGGGGCCGCCGCCCCTGCGGCATAGTCCCCCAGCTCCTCGCCGCCGCTTCTGCACAGCGCCGTCGTCACCTCTCCCGCGGTGACGTTCCGGTTCTCCATGCTGCCGAAGTCCGACAGGTCCTGCGTGTTGATGTACTTTCTGTCCGGCCAGATCAGCAGGTACGCCCCCATGTTCACCAGCTGCTTTTCGCCGTCAGACAGCGCCAGCCCCGTCTTTTCTCCGCCTACGTACAGTGCCGTGCCGTCCACCCACACCAGCGCATCGCGGCACGTCAGCCCGTTGGGCTTACTCAGTACCGCAGCCTCGCCTCTGGCCGGACGGGTCTCCAGCGCCGGGTACCCGCCGCTCCACAGATTCTCCATATTCTGAAAGCAGCCCATGGCGCTGCCCGCCCGCCGGTCCAGCCCCAGGAACCGGTCCACCGTCACGCGCCGCTGCGCCGGCGCCGTCAGCTTGGGAAAATACATCCCCCCACCTCCTTAAAACAGGCGCAGTGCCGCCGCGCTCCGCTGAGGCCGCTCCCTGCGGCACCGATAATCCTTGTAGGTCAGAAAGGCGTTGTTCCATTGGGCCGCCGCGTTGTTGTACCGCGCCATCTCGCCGTTGGCGTAGTGGATCTGCGCCTCCACATAGTGGCGGTACAGCTCGTCGTAGGGCGCCTCCGCCGTCAGCGCGTACTCCTCCGTCACCTGCGGCAGCGCCCCCGTGACCTGCTCCGCCTCCCGCAGCACGAAGCCCTCGGCCTGCGCCAGCCACTGCATCTTTTCCTCTCTGCCGTACTGGTTGGGCAGCAGGGCGTCCACCCTGCCCAGCATCTGCCCCGCCGTCATTCTGCCCATGTCAGTTGGCCCGCTCGTCCACATAGCGGCGGGCGGTCTCCGCCATCATGCGGCTGTTCTCCAGCACCTCCGCCACGTAGTCGGGCACCTGTACCTGCACGCCCTTCATGATCTTCCAGCTCCGTCCGTTGACGGACACGATCACGAAGTTCTCCTCATTCTTTCTGCCGCGGGGCAGGAAGATGGACACCATATTTTCCTTCATCACGCCGTTCTCCTTTCATCGTTTCCCTGCGCTGCGGGAGGGGCCTGCCGCCCCTCCCGCGCCCTGTCAGTTGGCCTTGTCCTCGTCGGAATAGCTGGAGCCGCACTCCACGCGCACCATGTACTCATCGTACAGGATAGCGGCGGCGTGGACGCCCTTCCAGCCCACGCTGGAGCGCTGGTCCAGGGGGTCTGCGGTGCCGGAGGAGCCGCGGGGCTTCACGATGACCTCCGTGCCCTCGCTGAGATCCACCACGCCGTAGGCGCCCTTGCCCAGGAACAGGCAGCCATACACGGCACAGCCGTCCCTGCCGCCCTCGCCCGGGCAGATGGCGGCCTTGTCCGATGCGGTGACAGGCTGCTCCAGCACCAGCTTGGCCGCAGTGTTGGACTTCACCTTCACGCGCTGGCCGCCGATGAGCACATAGCGGCCCGCCAGTGCGTCGACGGCCACAGTGCCGCCGGTAAAGCTCACCTCGGTACTGTTGGCCGCCGCACCGCTGACCGTCAGGGTACGTGCGTCCTGCGCCAGATCCTCACCACGGTAGATCTTGGCCTCGGTGGTCTCCACGAAGCGCACGCCGTGGAGCTCGCCGATCTCGCCGGAGAACAGCTCCGTGGCGGCAGCGTACTGGTGGGCGGCGATCCACGCCTCGTCCTGCCGCAGGTCGAAGGCCACGCTGGGGTGGATGATGCACACATACTTGCCGTCGAAGGTCGGCGCGTTCATCTTCTTCAGCTGGGTGGCGGCCTTGGCCACCAGCTCGCTGGTCATCCTGCACCCGCTGTCCAGCTGATAGCGGCTCACCACTGCGGCGGCGGTGCCGTCGCTGTTCTTTCCGGGCGCGTAGATGACCTGATTGCCCTGCTGGATCTCGTTGCGGGTCACGGTGTCCAGCGTCAGGCCCATATTGGCGCCGTGCCGGTCGGTGATCTCCAGCACCACGTCGTCGATGGCCGTCAGATCCAGCATATCGGACACGGTGGTGTAGTCACCGTACTGCGCCAGCTCCTTGGTAATGTAACTGACGGCGATACCGCTGCCGTCGGGGGTCACACCCTCGGTCAGCGGCGTCAGCGCCTTGTCGAAGGCGCCGAACTTACGCCACTCCACGGTCTTGCCGCCGCCCACGGGCAGGCCCTTGGTGGCCGCGAACTGGTTGTGTACCAGCTGGGGCCGCGCGTTCTCCAGCAGCTCCATGCCGTAGTAGGTCTTCATCTCGGCGCTGAGACCGCCGGTGGTCTGGGTGTTCATCTCCCCTGCGAACATCTGCAAATTCATGTTTTCCATATTTCTCCTCCCTGTTTTTTCAGAATCGGATCTTCTCCCCGTCCTGTACCCGCCTGCGGATCGCCGCCAGCTCCCGGCTGGTCAGGCTTCTGGGATCGCTGCGGGTCACGGTGCGGCTGCCGCCCCGGTTCTCCGCCGCCCGGCTGCCGCCGGAGGCGATGGCCCGGGCCATCTCGCTGCGGGTCTTTTCCGCCGCGTAGCCCATAGCCGCCTGCAAAAGCTCCTGCCGGTGTACGATCTCGTAGGCGGTCTGTCCGTCCACGCCCGCCGTCACCAGCCGTCCGAACCGGGGCGAGGCCAGCTCCCGCTTCCAGTCGAAGTCCGGATACACCTGCCGGATGCGTCCCTCCTCCGCCTGCAGGCGCAGCAGCGCCCCGGCCTGTGCCTGCCGCTGCGCCTGCGTCTCCTGCCGCAGCCGGGCGTTTTCCTGCCGCAGGCCCCGCAGCCGCCCGTCCAGGATCTTCTGTACACGGGCGTCGAACTGCGCCTTGTACCTTCCCCGGATCAGCTCCGCGAAATCGTCCTGCTCCCCGGCGTCGGGAGCCGCCTGCCCGCCTGCTTCTCCGCCCGTCTCCTGACCGGCCTCCTCCGCGAACGCCTGCCAGTCCATCCAAAGCTGCCTCATAGCCTCTCCTTCCCGTGGTAGGTCACGACCCCGTTATCTCCACGCACCCGGGATACGCCTGCGCCAGCTGTTCCACGCCGCACCGCACCAGTGCCAGCGCCGCCGCGCCCGCCGCCGTGCCCCGGATGTCCGCGAAGCCCCTGCGGATGTCCACCCGCTCCGCCTGTCCCGTCTCCTCCAGATACCCCGCCAGCGCGTACACCAGCGCCGACACGGCGGCGCACACGATGTCCCGCCCCGCCGGCGCGTACCCGGCGTGCCCGCTGACCGTCACCTGCGCCCCGTCGAACCGTACCCGGATCATCGGGGCCTCACCGTCTCCCGGGACTGCTTTCTCTGCCGCTGCACGGTATTCAGCGCACCGCGTTCCGCCTCCGGTATCCGCAGGCCGCCGATGTCCGGCGCCTCGTCCTCGCCGCCGTCCATCTCCCGCGCCAGCGTCTCCGCCAGCTGCGTGCCCTGCCGGGCGTCCAGCAGCCGCAGCGCCGTCAGCAGCTGTCCCTGCAGCCACTCCACCTGCCGCGTCCGCTGCCTCCCCTGCCGGATCACCGCCGCCAGCTGATCCTTGTTCTTGAACTCCATCAGATCCAGACACCGCAGGGCCTGCTCGGCCATGTCCGCCCGGAAGAAGCCCATCTGGAACAGCTGCAGCGCCAGCTGATTGTACTCCATGGTCTTGTAGGGCGTCTCATCCTGCGCCGCGATCTCCAGATCGAACTCCGGCACCCGGTAGCCGCCCATCTCCAGCGGCCGGGGCTGCATACCGCCGTTGTCGAACATCCGGAACTCCCGCTCCGCGCCCCTGCCCAGCAGCCGGAACTGCCGGGGCATGCTGTAAAACTGCCGCACCAGCTCGATGCACAGCGTCAGCACCTGCGAGAACGCCTCGTACCCGTCGTCGATCATATTGCGCGACAGCTTGCCGCCGGCCTCCTGCAGCGCCGCGATGGCCGTGGCCGCCGTGACGCCCCCGGCGGTGCCGCCGCCCATGACGTCCCGGTTGCCCGCCGTCTCCTTCATCTCCGCCACCTTGTTCTGCAGGATGGCCACATACACGCTGTCCAGCGTGGGCACACGGATGGGCGCGATGGAGTCCGCCCCCAGATTGCCGTTGGTGTGGACGAAGGGCCGCGTCCAGTCGGCGTACTCCGCCTCGTTCACCGCCCCGTCGGAGCGGATGAAGAACCGCGGCGTGGCCGCCGCCAGCGTGTTCTTCAGGATGGCCTGGTTCATCAGATCGATCTGCTTCTGCGCCGACTTGCACAGATCCACATACCCGTAGCCGCAGGGCGTCCCCTCCTCCGGGAACAGCACGTCGAACACAAAGGGGTACTGCCCGTGGTCGTACCACCCCCGCCCGCGGTAGGCGGGATCATTCTCCGTGGCGTACAGCACCGTCTCCCCCACGAACTTGCAGTACTGCAAAACCGGACGCCCATCCTCCTCCGTATGGTAGTACCAGTCCACCACCAGCGACTGGCCGGAGGTGTCCACCCTGTCGTCGTAGAGATAGCGGCTCACCTGCGCCGCGCCGCCGCGCCCCAGCTTCCCCTCCAGCTGGGGGTACGCCCGCGCCAGCCGGTGATCGGGCACCAGCTCCGTGGAGAAGAAGTGCTCCGACGCCTGTATGTCCTGCACCCCCGGCTCCCAGAACAGATTCAGCACATCCATGCTGCGGATGTCGATGTCCCCCAGCCCGTGGAGCTTCCGGTCGTCCCAGAACACGCCGTACACGGCGCAGCCGGACTTCAGCTTGTTCCACCACGCCTTGGCATACTCTTTCTTGAACCGGTTGTTCTGCAGGATCACCGGCAGAATGCGGGTCAGCTTCTCCGCCTCCTCCCGGTCGTCCGGCTCCCTGGGCAGCACCGTCGGCTCCGGATAGCTGTCCATGGCGTCCGCGTGCTTGGACAGAATACAGTTCACCAGCCATCCGCTGGCCGGCTGGGGGTCGGCGGGATTGCCGCCCTCCCCGGCCTTTTCCATCTGCTCCCAGTGCCGCAGCTTCCAGAACTGCTCGTTGTCGATGACGCGCTTGTCCAGATTTTCCTTGCCCTGCCGGTACTTCCGCAGGATCTCCGCCGCCCGGAGCACCTCCTGCGTGCCGATCCTGGGCCTCATGACCTCCTGTTCCATGCCGCACCTTCCTTTCCTTGTTACTGTCTCTGTCCGCCGCCCTCCGGTTGTTGCACGTCCCGGTGCAGCGGCCCTCAGATTTTTCTCACGCCGCCCCAGCTGCCGAACCGGCCCGTCCGCAGCTCCAGCGGGTCGTCGGCGATCTCCCGGCGCTCCGTCCGCACCGGCGCGATGGGCCTTGTCATGCAGAAGTACCGGCTCTCGTCGGCCGCGTGATCCTCCTGACTGGTGTCCACATCCTCCGGATCTGTCCGGCTGTACAGCAGCCCCGGCACCGTCCGGATGAACGCCCGACAGTTCTCGAATACATACAGCATGGGGTAGCCCTCCGCGTCGAAGGTCATCCGGTAGTGCATCTGCATCCACCCGGCGATGCGCCGGTTGTCCCCCTTCACGAAGAAGATGCGGTGCTTCAGCGCCGTCTCATAGATGCTCTCGCCCCGGCTGGCGTCCCAGATGGCCGGGTCGGCCACCCCCTGTATCTGCCGCCCCCGCAGCAGCGGGTGCTCCTCCTCGATGCGCCGTATCTCCGCGAACTGTCTCTCCGGCGTCCACAGCACCCCCTCGTCCGGCGTACCGGTGCAGCCGTACAGCTCCGCGATGCGGTACACGCACCCGTCGTGATCCACCGCCCACCAGCCGCAGGAAAAGGGCTTGGCGTAGCCGAAGTCGTAGCTGCGGTACACGTTCCACTCTCTGGGCACGTCAAAGGCCCGTATCACATGGGTGTACCGCCTGTCGTCGTAGTGGGCCGGATCGTCGGTGAACTCCTGGAACACCTGCCCGGCAAACACGTCCCAGCAGCCCTCCAGCCACGCCCGCCGCAGCTTGGGGGGCAGCGCCTCCAGCTGCCGGACGTATTCCGGCTGCCGCGCCAGCAGCACCGTGTTGTCCGTGACCCGCGCCGGGATAAAGGCGTAGTCCTCCGGTATCTCCCCCGGCTCGTACCGCCTGTCGATAAACAGCCGCTTGATGTACCCGTGCCCCGGCCCGCCGGGGTTGCAGGTGTAGTAGATGCGCTTGGGAAAGTCGTTGACGCCCCGGACGCAGGCGGCGATCTGCCGCATCCACTGCTCCTTCAGCTGGGTAGCCTCGTCCAGAAAGATCACATCGTACTCCGCGCCCTGATACCGGTCGAGGTCTGCGTCCCGTCCGCAGTACCCGAACTGCAGCGTGCTGCCGTTGCCGAACACGAACCGGTGCTCCCCGGCCCGGTATTCCGCCACCCCCGCCAGCTCGCCGCGCAGGAACGTCAGGTGGTTGCTCTCCAGCTCCGGCAGGCTCCGCCGCACCAGCAGCAGCCGGATGCCCGGATACCGCAGGGCCAGCAGCTTGGCCTTGCACCGCACGGCCCAGCTTTTTCCGCCGCCCCGTGCGCCGCCGAAGGCGACATATTTCCTCCGGCACGCCAGAAACTCCCGCTGCCGGGGGTTGGGCGTCCCCAGCGCCATGGTGTCCCCTCTCATCGGCTCAGCTCCTCCGCCTCGTCGGACAGCACCACCCGCACCGTCCCCTTTTCCTTCTTCTCCGCCTTGGGCGGCTCCATGGCCCGCTCCAGCGAGATCAGCGCCTGCATCAGCCCCGCCAGCTCCTTCATCTCCTTCACCCCCGCCTCGTCCAGATCCATCCGGTCAACGGCGGCGGTGGCCGCCCAGTACAGCTGCCGGGCCGTCCGGGCCAGCTCGGTCTGCGCCTCGCCCCCGCGCCGCAGGCTCCACCGCCGGGGGCCCTCCCACGCCTCGTTCCGTGCGTGCAGATACACCGACCGCTCCGTCACACCGTACCGCTCCGCCAGCTCCCGCAGCGTCACGCCGCCCTCCTCATACCGCTCCCGTATGTCCTCCCACGGGATGCCGCTCCTCCTGCCTATACGTCCTCTCCCCCTTTCACCTCGTACACCGCCAGGATCTGTGCGGCGAAGTCCGCCAGGCACTTCCGGCACACGTTCTCGCCGGCCACCCGGTAGTACCGCTCTCCCCAGCCGATCTCGCCGCCGCACAGGCCGCATTCGGCCCACGGGGCCTCCCGGTCACCCCGGGCGCGTCTCGTCTCGTTCATTGCGCTCTCACCTCCTACCTCCCCCCGCTCTCCCCCGCCGCAGTTGCCCATTTCCCCGAAACTCCCTGAAATTTTTTCCCGCACCCGCAAAAAAGAGCGCCCCCATGCCGCAGCATGGAGACGCTTTCCCGCGATCATCCGCTGAAAACCCTCTTGCACTTTCCGCCCTGCCCCCGTATAATGGAAAAAATTTCTCTCATTTTCAGATATTTCACACAAATTTCTAAAGGAGGATTCCCCCATGCGAGAGCTGAAAAACACCTGCCGCGCCGCCATCGTGCAGGCCACCCCCGTCATGTTCGACAAGGCCCGCTCTCTGGAAAAGGCCCTGTGTCTCATGGACGAAGCCGCCGCCAACGCCGCAGAGCTCATTGTTTTTCCCGAATTGTTCCTCCCCGGTTACCCCTACGGTATGACCTTCGGCTTCACCGTGGGCAGCCGCAGGGCCGACGGCCGCCAGGACTGGAAGCAATACTACGACAACTCCCTGCTGGCCGACGGCCCCGAGATGCAGCAGCTTAGGGACAGAGCCGCCGCCCTCGGCGTCTACCTGAGCATGGGCTATTCCCAGCGCGACGCCGTCACCGGCACGCTCTACAACTCCAATATGATGATCGCGCCGGACGGCCGCGCCATGAACCACCGCAAGCTGAAGCCCACCGGCAGCGAGCGGGTGGTCTGGGGCGACGCCGATCGGGACTACTTCCCCGTCATGGACACCCCATGGGGCCCCATGGCCAGCCTCATCTGCTGGGAAAGCTACATGCCGCTGGCCCGCGTGGCTCTGTACCAGAAGGGCATCAGCCTGTATATCTCCCCCAACACCAACGACAACCCCGAGTGGCAGAGCACCATCCGCCACATCGCCATCGAGGGTCACTGCTACTTCATCAACGCCGACCTGATCTTCCGCCGGGAGGACTACCCGGAGACGGTCAGCGCCGCGGCGGAGATCGCCGCCCTGCCGGACGTTGCCTGCCGCGGCGGCAGCTGCTTCATCGACCCCTTCGGCCACGAGGCGTCGGAGACGGTGTGGGACAGGGAGGCCGTTATCTACGCCGATCTGGACATGCAGAAGGTGCCCGCCAGCCGCATGGAGCTGGACTGCGTGGGCCACTACGCCCGCCCCGACGTGCTGGAGCTGCGGGTCGACGACAAGTAAAAAGGCAAAAAAATAGAGACGGCTGTGCCGTCTCTATTTTTTGCCTTTTATCCCTGATGCGCCAGCGCCGCCGCCACGAAGCCCTGAAACAGGGGGTGGGGCCGGTCGGGACGGCTCTTGAATTCCGGGTGGAACTGGCAGCCCACATACCACGGGTGCTCCGGCAGCTCCACGATCTCCACCAGCCGCCCGTCCGGTGACGTGCCCGTCATGCGCAGGCCCGCCGCCTCCAGCTCCGGCCGGAACTCGTTGCTGCACTCGTACCGGTGGCGGTGCCGCTCCCAGATCTCCGCCGCGCCGTAGGCCGCCCGGGCCC
>ERZ825384.2088-NODE-2088-length-21377-cov-4.346215_pt1 | contig 21377 bp, 17 predicted proteins | sample MGYA00519931_ERZ825384 | MGnify/ENA primary metagenome ERZ825384 (study PRJEB31778, sample SAMEA3449200) | human gut metagenome | biome: human gut; feature: human-associated habitat; material: faeces | place: United Kingdom | collected 2010/2012 ...
TTCCAACAATACATTTTATAACTGCAGATAAAAAGTAAAATCCTTTATCCTTTTTAACCGTTCCTATATATGATACAATTCCGCTGAACGCTCCCGGCATATCCTTAAATCCCTCCAGATATGCACCTGTATCCATAATTCCGCCACGTTGACTGCACATCCATATAAGTGGCATCACTGTCACAACTGCCCATACCGGTTTCCACCGATATTCTTCTTTTCCGCACACCGTCTCTACTCGTTTCATCGATATCATTATGGACAGTATTCCCATCACGGCAACCCATCCAAGTATTAATATATAGTACTTATCCATATTTTTCTCCATATAATTGATTAATATTGCAAGGAGTTTCTTTCCATTGTCTCTTATAGACCCAATTGCTGTTTACAATTCCTGTCGATTTGACCGGCAAATCTGATTACTCCTATTTCCCTGTTGTTGTACATCCCTCAAAACCTGATTGTAACATCCTGACTATGAATAACTAAAAAAGCATTACAAATGATTTTTCTTTGGGTTGAGTAGGTATGGGAATTATTCTCCTACCTACTCAACCTTTCTTTGCAATGCTCTTTATCATCTCTTATTATATTACACTTTCCAAATCTCCTGTATCGTCTTCTCCACGACCTTACTCTTATCAAATTCCTTCTCCATCTTCTCCCTTCCAGCCTTTCCAATCTTTTCTCTGGTCTTTGGGGACAGTTGGAGGAATCTTTTCATTGCTTTGTAGAGACTTTCGGTGCTTTTTACCCGGCAGAGCATTCCGCTCTTTCCATTGTCAACTGCTTCGCGACAGCCCGGGATGTTGGAGGTGATGATTGCTCTGCCTGTAGCGGCAGCTTCCAGCAGTACATTGCTCATTCCCTCGTGGTAGCTTGGGAGTACTACACAGTCCGCTTTCTCATAATATGGTTTTGGATTCTCCTGGAAGCCGTGAAATTTCACGATTCCTTCACTCTCCAGGTGTTCCACCTGTTCCTTATACTCATCTTCAAAGAATCCAACCAGATCCAGAACGAAATCATAGCCTTCCTTCCGCAGTTTTTCCACTGCACCGAAGAGTTCATCCATTCCTTTTTCTTTCATGATTCTTCCCAGATAAAGGAAATGAATCTTTTCATTATCCGGATATGGACAGTAACTGTATTCCTCAAGATTAATGCCTGCACCATGAAGAATCATTTCTTTCTCCTGATGTATGATCTTTCTTTTACAGAATTCTGCGGCATTTACCTGATTTTCGAAAAATACTTTCTCTGCTTTCTTCAATGCTTTTCTGTACATAATGGTTACTATATCTGACAGAACAGGTTTCTGGAAAGCAGTTCCCAGGCCCTGTACATTTGCATAAAACGGAATATGCATTTTGCCACAGAGATATCCTGCATAAATATTAGGTTTAATGGAATATGTAATCACCAGATCCGGTTTCTCTTTCTTAAGGATCTCTTTATATGTACGGATCAGTTTCAGATCAGTTACAGGATTGACGCTTCTGCGGCTGACTTCTGTCTCTATACATCTGGCTCCAAGAGCTTTCAGATCTTCTTCATGCCCTACAAACGGAGTACTGATCACTACGTCGTATTCATCTGATAATGCTTCTATCAGTTCCTTGCGGAAGCGATACAGCATGTAAGAATGATTGGTAATGATCAGGAGTTTCTTCTTCGGTTTGTCCATAACTCCTGTACCGCCTTCTACTACTCCGTCACTTCTAAGCACAGAAAAAATCGTTCCGACAAAGCAGCGAATATCCATAAACAGTCCCATATGATCTACATAATATCCATCCAGCCGGGCTTTCTCTGTAATCTCCAGTTCATCCCGTCCGTGAATCTGTGCCCATCCGGTGAGACCGGGTTTAATATCATTTGCTCCGTATTTGTCTCTCTCTTCTAGCAGATCATACTGGTTCCACAGAGCCGGTCTTGGACCGATTACTGCCATATCTCCACGGAAAATATTTAAAAGCTGAGGCAGCTCGTCCAGGCTTGTTTTGCGAAGCCATTTTCCTGTTTTTGTAAGATACTGCTCAGGATCCTGCAGAAGATGGGTAGGCATATCATGTGGCGCATCCGCTCTCATGCTTCGAAATTTGTACAGCATGAAATGGCTCTTATTGATGCCCACTCTCTTCTGTTTAAAGAATACCGGGGCGCTGATTCCTTCTTCTGCCTTTATGGCGATGGCAATTCCTGCCATCACCGGAGAGAGAATCACAAGCCCGGCTCCGGCAATGACTCTGTCTGCAGTATTCTTAAATTTTATGTAAGAATCTCTCGATTTCTTCCTTCTCATTACATATCCTCTGTCTTTACTTTATAGGTTGGCACTATGCTCTCCATAATAAGACGCATGTCATCCGTCTCATTTGCAGCAGCATCCTCCATTACTCTAAGAGCATAATATAGCTTATTCTCATCTACGTCAATAGGATGACCGATATGAATCAATTTATTAGGGGTATCTGTCATACCTTCCTCATCCATCAGAAGCTCCTCGTAGAGTTTCTCACCCGGGCGCAGGCCTGTGAATTTGATTTCTATGTCTTTTCCGGGTTTATAGCCTGACAGTCGGATCATGTTCGTTGCCAGATCAAGGATCTTGACAGGTTCTCCCATATCCAGTACGAAGATCTCGCCGCCTTTTGCATAAGCTCCTGCCTGAAGTACCAGGGAAACTGCCTCTGAGATTGTCATGAAATAACGGATGATCTCCGGGTCTGTGACAGTGACAGGACCGCCGGCTGCAATTTGTTTCTTGAATAAAGGAATTACACTGCCATTGCTGCCCAGGACATTTCCGAAGCGAACAGCTACATAGTCTGTCTGAGAATGTCTGTTGAAGCTCTGTATGATCATCTCACAGACTCTCTTGGAGGCTCCCATAATGTTAGTAGGATTCACAGCTTTATCTGTGGAAATCTGAACGAATTTCTTTACTTTCCATCTGTCAGCTGCCAGTACCAGATTGTAGGTTCCCAGCACATTGTTCTTAATAGCTTCATTCGGGCTGGATTCCATAAGAGGTACATGCTTATGTGCAGCGGCATGATAGATGATATCCGGTTTGTGTGCTGCGAAAATCTTCTCTATTCTGTTGTAATCTCTGACTGATCCGATCAGGACTATCAGATTCAGTTCCGGATATTTCATATTCAGTTCCTGCTGTATATCATACGCATTGTTCTCATAAATGTCAAAAATGATCAGCTTGCCCGGAGTATGGGAAGCAATCTGACGACACAGTTCACTTCCGATGGAGCCGCCTCCTCCTGTCACAAGGATTGTTTTGCCTGATACGTAATTCAGGATTTCTTCCATATTTACGGAGATCTCTTCTCTGCCCAGGAGGTCGTCAATATTTACAGGACGGAGTTTACTTACATTCACCTCACCATTTACCAGCTGATACATACCAGGAAGGATCTTCAGCTCACAGCCTGTCTCCTTGCATATGTCCAGTATTGGCCTCAGTTTCTTGCTTCCCGCAGACGGGATTGCGATAATAATCTGCTCAATTCCGTATCTCTCTACATTCTTCTGAATCGCATAACGATCACCAACTACCCGGATTCCCATGATAAACCGACCTATTTTCCGGCTGTTATCATCGATCACACAACAGACTTTCTGATCCAGATAACGGCTGTTCTGGATCTCCTGTATAAGAGTTCTGCCTGCTTCTCCTGCACCGATCAGCATAATTCTTTTCTTCTTACGGCTGATGGTAAATGTTTCTTTCTTGCGTATACGCAGACGGATTATTCTGTAGCAGAAGCGGCTTGCTCCCACCAGTGCTGCCAGATAAAAGGTGCGCATTACATAATAACTTCTGGGAAGATGCCGACCGGTTCCCACTACGATTGCCAGCTCACAGAGTGTAGATACCACTACTGCACCGATAATGTTGAAAGCCTCTTCCAGTCCTGCATATTCCCACAGACTACTATATATTCGAAATATCCCAAAGATGATCAGCGTGATCAGAACAAAAAATATCTCGTCCTTCCATAAGACCCCTGAGAATTCCTCAGGTATCTGCATGATATTAAATTCAAAACGGGTAGCCAGTGCTGCAACTGATGCGATTACTGTCAGAATAATATCCAATATGATCAAACAGACCCGTCTCAATAAAAGATGATAATTGATCTTCTGTTTCTCAACCATTTTTTCCTCATACCCTTCTTTTCTCATAGTGCTTTTGCCATAAAAGCCATATAAAAAAATTTTAACCTTTTCTTCTTTACGTTCCTACATACTTAAGTACTATTTTTGCTTTTATTTTTTCGAAAAAAATATACCGGCCTTATGGGGCCGGTATTGTTGTATTCTGTCGCATTATTTCGTCTCTTCTTCCGGCTCCGGTCTTTCTCCATATCCGTAGTTTTTCTTTCCATAATGGCCATAGTGACCGTATCCGTATCCATAACCGTACCCATAACCATAACCGTATCCATAGCCATAACCTGTGATACCCATTTCTGTACCGTTAAGTACGTAGCCGATAAGGTCAACTCCTGTTGCCGCAATATTCTCAACACCGCCGAGAATACGGTCGATTCTTGCAGAATCCTGACGGACTACCATCACAGCTCCATCTACCATACGGGCAATAAAGGACGCATCGGACAGCATACCGCATGGAGGTGTATCCACGATCACGTAATCGTATTTACGCGGCAGAACCTGCAGGAGTTTCTCCATCAGACCGCCTCCCAGAATCACGGAAGGATCTTTCAGCGGATTTCCTCCGGGCAGAATATCCAGTCCGTATTCTCCATATCTGAGACGGATATCTCTTAAGTCTGCTTTCTGTTCCAGTACATCCGCTACACCATATTCCTTTTTCTCCAGTCCCATAGCTTCTGCCACAGAAGGATTTCTCAGGTCTGCATCCACAAGGATTACGCTCTTGCCTTTCTTTGCCAGAGAGATGGCCAGATTAACAGCAACTGTAGTCTTGCCTTCGCCTGCTGTGGCACTTGTGACAAGAATGCTCTTCACTCCGTCTTCTTCTGCTTTCTTTACTGTTCTGGTACGCACGGTACGAAAGCTCTCTCTGAGAACCGTATTGCTTCCTGAACCATCCAGAAGGACTGTCTTTTTGCTCTTTTTTCTGCGTTTTCCACGTGACTTGGGCACACTGCCAAGATAAGGGATACTTAAGTAATCTTTCAGATCCTCTTCTCTTCTCACTGTCTTTCTTGTAGCTGCATAGAAGAACAGGAATAAAAGACTTAATACAACTCCTCCCAAAGCTCCCTTCACAGCTGACTGCCTGAACTGCGGCGGATTTACAGGTGATTCCGGCACACCGCTCTCATCCATCTGAGTAAGCTGGGTATCACCGATAATATATTCTGCAACCTCAGGGTAATACTTGATCACTGCCTGAAGTACATTGTAGGCAGTATCAGGATCAGATGCTGTTACATTAATGGTGAAAATAGAAGTATCCGAGATTGCTTCAGCAGTGATAGTTGCAGGAATAGTATCCACATCCAGACTTTCTGCCACAATATCTGATAAAGCACCACTGGTAAGGATATAAGGGAATGTCTTGCTGAGCTGGCCTGCAGTCTTCTCATTGGAATAATCCTGATTGTAGACATAGGCTGTCTTGGTATCTACCACGAAGGAGGAATATGCCTGATAAGATGGTTTGTAGCTTGTTTTGGCTCTGAAGTAGAATCCTGCTCCGCAGGCTGCGATAATGATCAGGCACAGCAGGAAAAACTTCTTGAAGCCTCTCCACATATCATCCAGGATCGTAGTAAAATACAGTATCCCGGAATCTGTTTCTCTACTGTTATGCTCGTTTCTCATAATATCCTCCATATCCATAATGTGCTGTACTTCCTGTGATCTGAGATGATGATGCATCATTAAGCACGCATCCCAGAACCTTGCCTCTGGTATTGTTCAGAATATCGATGGCGTCATTGATGTCCTTGGTAAGGACAGTATCCTGTCTCACTACGAGTACGGAAGCATCTGCCATCTGTGCCAGTTCCTCTGTATCTGATACCAGTGCCAGAGGAGAGGTATCAATGATCACATAATCCATGTTCTGCCTGCAGAATCCCACAATCTGTCTCAATGTGGTACTCTTAAGCAATGCCTCAATGGAATTAGAGGATGTTCGGTTCAGTATCATATAGAGGTTTGTATCATTCCAGTTGCAGATCAGATTCTCTGTTCCTGCCTTGCCTGTCAGCACCTTACCCAGATCATCTGCGTCTTTGCCTTCCATGTCAAAGATCTTGTACTGTGCCGGTTTACGGAAGTCACAGTCAATGAGCATTACTCTGCTGCCTTCCTGCGCGAGTCCGAGTGCCAGGTTTGCCGCTACTGTGGATTTACCTTCATTCTCCATTACGCTGGTGACCAGAAGTGTTTTTGCATTCTCCTTATCCATGTAGCTTCTGACTCTGGATGACATCATCTTGTTGGATTCTGCGTACTGAAAGCTTCTAAGCGGATTACTGATCAGCATGGATACAAATTCCTTTTTCTTACGAAGCTTAATGGATTTGGATTTCTTCTCGTGATAGATACTTCCCAGAAGTCTGGTATCCAGTTTGGAGGTAACATCCTTGGGATTCTTGATTGTATCACGAAGATAAGAAAGGCCTGCAACCAGTACCATAAATACTGCTGCTGCGGCTATAAATGCTATTATCATTGTTTTCTTCTCATTCAGAGGATTCACAGGCGCCATAGACACTGCCGGGCTTTGAATGGTCTCTATGATCACATTCTTGATAGCATAATCGGATACTGTATTATAATTCTTCATGATAGACTGCAGAATCCTGTAAGACTCTACAGCTGTGCCTGCTTTCACAGACAGAGTGATCAGGTTTGTCTCAGGTACCAGATCTACAGATGAATCAATATTCAGGCTGCTCATTTTCAGATCCTGTGCTACTTTTTTCTTCAGGACATTGCTGTCCATGATCTCTGTAAACTGCTGTGCCAGCTGCTGGGTGGAATTCAGATTCTGATATACATTTGTGTTCATTCCTTTGGCAGTGACTACAAAAGTTGTGGATGTCTTATATTCGGGCTGATAGGTGACATTCACCCAGATATCAGCAAACAATGCCACAGCCAGGGAAAGAAGCAGGATTGCCCACCATTCCTTTGCTATATCTTTCAGCATGCTGATCAGATCAATCTGTGGAACCAGTCCACCGTCAATTCTCTCTTCCATGTTCTCTTCCTCCCTTATCTTACGACTACAATCAGGCGAACCTGTCCGGTCACACTCTCTTTGCCGCTGTCATCTGTCATCTGGTATGTGATCTCATATACTCCGGCTTTGTTAAAGTCAGCCTCATTGTTGATCTGTACTTCTTCGGATGTTATGGATGTTCTCTGCTGGTTCTGGGATGGCTTGGGATCTCTGAGTACTCCGTCCTCATCTCTGATATATTTAATCCCGCCCATTGTAATCTGCTGTACATAATCCCATGGATTGATCACTGTCCCTGCAGAAGTATAGATCAGATACTGGGACAGTTCGATCTGAGGTCTCTGGGATTCTTTGGCAGGATCATAGATCTCTACAGTTACAGGAAGTTTCTGTACATCGCCTGCGCTGTTGGCTACCTGATACATCATTGGATATTCTCCGGCCTTGTCAGCCTGCACATAATATTCGCTGGACATCTTTATCTTGCCGGTGAGGTCTCCGTCCAGTACATCCTTACATGTGAGAGTTCCCATGATATCCTGTGTATTCATAGGGAAACGCAGCGGCTCAGTGAGAGAAAACTCAGGAGAAGTATAATCCTTATATTTCACTTTCCTGGTAGCCTTGGTTGCGTGATTGTCGGAATCAAATGCCACTACTGTCATGGTTCTTGTTTTATTTTTTGTGAAATTGCTGATGGATTCTATGATCAGACTGTCGGTCACATCTCCATCTTTGGAATCTTTTGCTTTGATTCCTTTGAGAAGTTTTTTCTGATCTGCATCACAGGATACTTTAATGGAATCTTTCTTCATGGTTATTTTCGGAGCCTGGTTATCTTTGGAATTGATCTGTTCATTTCTGTACATTCCAAAGGAGACCGCTGCTGCCACAAATACGATAATGCTTAGTATTCTTAATTTTTTCATAACATTCTCCTTGTTCTCCCTCTCACCAGTAGTACCTTCTGAGCCGTTCCGGACGTCTGCCGTGGGCAGGGATCTGTCTGTTACTTATGATCCGCCGGGGGTTGCCTTCCAGAAGGTGATATGTATATTCAAACCCGCCATTTCTGGTCAGGTGATCTCTCACTTCTTTCATATGGGGTGTTCTTACATAGGATCTGTGGGCATCGCTCGCCACACAGGTGATCAGATCATTTTCCAGCAGTATCCGTGCGCTCTCTCTGACTCTGCCGCCAAATCTGCCCAGAATGCTTCCTTTATTCATCTGTGCATAACACCCTGATCTGAGCCACTCATATACAATCTCCGGAAAATCCTGTACACAGAAATATCTCTCCGGATGAGCGATCAGCGGGATCTTACCTGCTTCAAAGACTGCATCCAGGCATTCTCCGATCCACATTGGATCTGCCTCAAAGGGAAATTCTACCAGATAATAGTCTGTATGATTGATTCCTGTAAGAAGCCCTTTTTTTATTTTATCTTCCAGGTCTTCCGACGCAAAAATCTCCATTCCTTCCAGTATTCTTAAGGGTATGTGATTCTGTCGGATTGCTGCTTTCAGACGTCTGAAATCTCCGCTCAGTTTCTCTGAACAGAAATTTTCGAATCTGCCGGTCTGATTGCTGTGTGGAGTTGCCACCATAATGCTGACTCCGCTGTCTGCAGCCATAACTGCCATTTCCAGTGAATCCTGAATATCACGTGCTCCATCATCCACACCCGGCAAAATATGGGCATGTAAATCGATCATTTTTTTCCTTTCCAAATATGCATGTTCATACAGAGATAAATTTTACCCCTTTCCATGTGGTGTTCCAACATACTTTAGTATGAATTTTATATATGTTTTTATCAAATTCTTTAAATTTTCTCATGACGTAAAAAAGTCCTCCGAAACTTTCAGGAAGACTTTCTGAGGACTTTTTCACTCGTAAACACACAATGTTTCACTCGGCACCGAACTACCTGGACTGCTCAAGTTTCTTTCTTGAGATTACAGCAGTTCCACCGAGAAGCAGAGCCCCTGCAAGACTGTAGAGAGCAAGATTTCCTTCGCCTGTCTTTGGTGCTGTAGAGGTTTTATTTGTGGTTGGTGTCTCAACTCTTGTTCCGGTCGGGCTGACTGCAGCCATTGCAGGAACGGATAAACCACAGATTAACATTGCAGAACACAGCATGATCATCATTCTTTTTTTCATTGGAACCATCCTCCTTACTTTATTATTGCTTTATTTCTTTATAGAATACGCTGAGAATCAGCTTATAAAGCTCTTTGTCATCCGGATTGAACTCCGCATATACATCTCCCTGAGTTACCTCACCGGGTACAGTCAGGATATCACCTCCGGAAACTCCGTTCTGAATCATCAGGGTTGCCAGATGTGTCACTTCAGATGCGCTGATATTGGTAACCATATAGTCGGATACATCATTATACAATGTTACAGGAAGTGTAGGATTCTTTTTGGTCTGACTGATTGCCTGCTGAAGGAAAGCATCAATATACTGTTTCTGTCTCTCCATTCGCTGATTATTGGAATCCAGAACTTCTGTGTTACGTGAACGCACATAGGTCTGTGCCTGTTCTCCATGAAGAGTAACTGTTTCTCCGGCTTTCAATGCGGAATCTGACTGTGTGAGATCCTCCAGTACATTTACAGTAACGCCACCGATCGCATCGTTCAGCGGAGCAATAGCAGAATAATCAATGGCAACATATGCATTTACCGGCATACCATACATAAGTCTGGAAACTGACTGAAGTGTATTCTCACAGCTTTTCTCTTTGCCGTCTCCATAGGAATAGGCCAGACAGAGCTGCATTTTGTCAGTTCCGAGGTATTTGTCCTTCACATTGTATTTATTCACATCTACCATAGCATCTCTGGAGATATTTATCAAGGATAAATGTCCGGTTTTTGAATCTAAGGCTGCCCAGATGAGCACATCGGCCTGACCATTCTCTCCGATCACTTTCTCTCCGGTATCCTGCATATCTCTGTCAATACCCATAAACAGAATGTTTATGTTATCTTCATTATACTTATATTTTGCACCATTGTACACTATCATTTTTCCATCATCTTCAGATGACGCCTCTTCCGGTGCGGTGATGGATGCTATGGACTGATTTTTCTTTAACTGGGCTTCGCCTTTCTTATTCAGATAGAAGTATGCTCCTACGGCAGTCGCTAACAGCAAAACTAATATGCCTAAGATTACCAGCACTGCAATAAGAGGGCCTTTTTTCTTTCTGGCGTTGGAACCTGGTTTCTGACCGGATTTCGGGTTTGCCTTGCGCGTATCCTGTCTCCGGGTTCGGTCTGTATCAGCTGCCGGAACCGGTCTGGCTGATGACGCTGAAGGCTTCCTCTGCCGAACCTGTGTCTGTTGCTGTTGAGCCTGTGCCTGCCGACGTTGTCCTGCCTGTGTCTGACTCTGCTGAGCCTGTATCAGCTGTGCCTGCTGCTTCTGTTCTTGTTCCTCTTTCAGATCTTCATATCTTATATATCTCATATGAGGACTGTTCTTCGCCGGATTCGCGCTCTTACGTACAGGACGTACTGTTTTTTCCGGTTTCTCCGGTTCTGCAGGCAGTGTGGCAACTGTTTCCTGTTCTGCGATTGATATCGGTTTCTGTACCGGCTCCGGTATGGGTTCCGGCTCCGGTTCTGGTTCCGGCTTCGGTTCTGGTTCCGGCATTGGTTCTGGCTCCGGTATGGGTTCCGGCTCCGGTTCTGGTTCCGGCATTGGTTCCGGCTTCGGTTCTGGCTCCGGTATGGGTTCCGGTATGGGTTCCAGCTTCGGAATCAGTTTCGAATTTGATGTTGTTGGATTCTCTGTAGCTTTTGACGATTCTTTAAAATCGCGGAAGATATCATCAAAAATATCCGATTCTTTGTCGACTGACCCGTTTGTCTGCGTCCGTCCTGCCGGATTGGCAGTCCCGTCAAGCATATTCAGCAAACCTCTGTTTAACTGATCTACCTGATTTTGTTTGTTTGTTTTTTCTCTTTCACTCATTCTTTCCATTCCTATTTAAAACAGCCTGTACTAAATATCTAGACTGAGTTTGTCCTCCTACGCAGGTTTCCAGTGTAATGATATGATCATCCGAAGTTACACTGACATCACTGCGGATGTTTGCATCCATGGCACGTACATTAAAAATGTCATCAAGATACTTCTCAAATACTTTTTTATCTTTGAAATCAAAGGAATTCATAATATGTCTGTCATCATAGGTATAGGATGCAAATACTGTATATTTCAAAACACCCTCGGGTGTATAAATATATACATCCGGATGACTGTCAAAGAAATCCTTATCACGGAACAGATGAAGATTCTGAAACATGGACTGATTCTTCATATTATGTCCATAGATCACTGTGTTTGGATCCATAAAATCCTTACTGTTGCAGTCTTCTGTATAAATGCAGCCTGCAAATCGCGGCTGCTGATACATATCATGGCTTAAATAATAGGAAGGATCTCCTTCACGCTGTGCAATCGGATAATCGATCTTTGTATCCGGGATTCTGATCCAGGCATAGATATCGGAGTTCGTTTTCTGCAATTCATCGAAGTTGATGGGATTCTCCATATCAACAAAAAAATTCTCGGTGATCTCAGCTTCTTCTCCCTGCTGTTCTCCGGTAAACTCTGCATTCTCTATCTCTTCCAGTGATACCTTGTCTTCCTCTTTCTTCCTGGCTTCTTCCTGAGCCGCTTTCTCTCTGGCTTCTGCCTGAAGCTGCTCATATTCTTTCTCTGTGCGGTAATCCTGATACAGATACCATCCGAGAAATCCCGCGCAGCAGATACAGCCTATAATTGAAATAATAAACACGATCCGCCATCCGCTTTTCTTTTTCATTTCTTAGCTTTCATCTCCTTCATATCTTCACTTCACCCGCTCAAGGTGGTTCTCCTTAATTCTGTATATATGATCACTCATAGTCAGAACGCTTGGACGATGGGTGGTTACAATGCAGGTTCTGCGGGCACCTATACTCATGATATTCTTCAGCACCCGTTCTTCTGTATCTGTATCAAGTGCGGAAGTTGCCTCATCAAGAATCAGTACGGGAGCATCTCTCAGCAGGGCTCTGGCTATGGCTATACGCTGTGCCTGTCCTTCTGAGAGTCCGCAACCTTTCTCTCCGATATGCGTATAAATATCTTCGGGCAGCTTTCTGACAAATTCATAGGCACAGGCTGTCTCCAGAACACTTCTGATTTCTTCATCAGTCGCACCAGTTTTGACCATTCTCATATTCTCGGCAATAGTTCCTGCGAACATGGTATTTCCCTGGGGAACATATCCGAACAGATCTCTGGTTCCTGCTGAAATAGAGCAGCTGACACCATTACAGTCCGTAAGACTGGCAGCTCCTGAAGATGGATAGATCAATCCCAGAAAAACACGGATCAGTGTGGTCTTTCCTTCTCCTGAAGGTCCGATCACAGCGGAAATTCTGCCTGGCTCTGCAATAAAGTTACCATTTCGGACAACCTCATTGCCTTCTTTGTATACGACATTGACATCCCTGAGCTCAACAGTGATCCCCTTGTCAGCAGATTTCCTGATCCTGCCCACTTCCGGCATATCCAGAAATTTCTCTTTCTCAAGTCCTGAAACAGCCATAAGTCTGCCTGCACAGGTTGCTGCATTAATCGCAGAAGGAACAATCTGTACCAGTGCAGAGAACGACGAAGACAGGGAATTTGCCATCTGGACAAACATCAGCAGCGTGCCGGTTGTAATATATCCGCTCCAGAGCCGGTATACACTCCAGCCAAAGCAGATATAAGATACCCCAGTACCTACTGCCGAAAGAAATGATGATGTATATACGGTAAACTTATTATAATCCATCATTTTATCCTGATAATCTCTCTGGAGACCTTTTAGTTTATCCTCAAAGAGACTCATCAGACCAAGGGCTTTTACAGACTGCAGATTCTGAAAAGTATCATCCTGAAACGCCATCAGACTGCTGGTCATTTCCCTCATTTCTTTATTATAGTTTCTCATCTTTCTCATCAGTTTCCTGGACAGAAGAACCGTGACCGGTGCACTGAGAAGGGCGATTCCCGACATAACAGGATCATAATGGAAAATGATCACGAAAGCTCCTGCAAATTGGACCAGTTTGGTAATACAGTTGGGAATCCAGCTGATCACGCTGGAAGCCACCTGATTTGCATCATTTGACAGACGGTTAAGAAGATCACCGCTGCGGAATTGATGGAGTGCTTCCCAGTCCGTATTTATGATCCTGTCATAAATATCTGCCTGAATTTCATTCTGAACCACAACATTAATCCTGGCCGAGATCCTGCTGATCACAGCGTTGGAAATAATTCCTCCCGCAGTCATACAGACAATAATTACAGCCAGCATCAGAATTCTGTCTCTGTGTCCTCCGGTTACAGCATCAATGAGATACTTGGACATTACACTGCTCCCCAGTCCCATCACTGTCCCGAAAATTCCGGAAAATATGTAAAAACATATGGATTTCCAGTATCTTCTGGCATATTGATACATCCATAATGTTTCTGCATAGATTTCTTTCAGATATCCCTGTTTGATTTTCGTGATTATTTTCTTAAAAGTCGAATTCAAATCTTGTCTCCAGTTGATTGCATTCCTCTGTTTTTAATATTTTTAATGTTTCTTATTATATCACTGCATTGTAGGTTTCTCAAGCAAATCAATGTAAAAAAAATGCATATAATCTCAGTATTAATGGTCGAAATGGTACAATTTTAAGCCAGATATGTCTGAAAAAAAGCCACCGGATATTCTTCTCACCGATTCTTTTTCCTTTTCGCTGAGCTTCAATAATAAGACCAAATATCTGTTCCTGTTCAATCGGGCCTTCGGTATAAACCTGCCCGTCTCCCACAAACCAGTATTCCTTCTTACCTGTCTTCGGATTCTGTCTGATATAGCGGATCCTGTGCATGATATACTGTCCATTCTTTCTCTGAAAGAAAGCAATGTCACCTTTTCGCAATGAACGGTTTACTTCTTTTATCAGAACCTGGTCTCGTCCGTCTACCAGGAAAGGCAGCATACTGTTGCCCGTCACCACAAGCGGCACTTCTTTTCCTTCTTCCAGAAGTGAACGGATTATTTTCATATATTTTCCAGTGTCCACTTTTCTGACCGGGATCTGCTCCTGCATAAATTTTTCCTCTTTTCCAACAATTTCCATATATTCGGCACTGGGATTATAACACATCCCTGAATTAAAGTCCATGTAAAAATGGCCCTAAGATATCTCTATCTTAGGACCATTCTGTTATCGTTTGGACACTGTCATGCCTGCGCATGAACTTATATATTATTTATAATTATGCATTCTTTTCAGCGATAGCTGCCTGTGCTGCTGCAAGACGAGCGATCGGTACACGGAATGGTGAGCAGGATACATAGTTAAGACCGATCTTGTGGCAGAATTCTACAGAAGACGGGTCTCCACCATGCTCGCCGCAGATACCTACGTGAAGGTTCGGGTTAACCGGTTTGCCGAGTTCGATAGCCATCTTCATCAGCTTGCCAACGCCAACCTGATCCAGTTTTGCAAATGGATCGTTCTCGAAAATCTTAGCGTCATAGTATGCGTTGAGGAATTTACCTGCATCATCACGGGAGAAGCCGTATGTCATCTGAGTAAGGTCGTTTGTACCGAAGCAGAAGAAGTCTGCTTCTTTAGCGATCTCATCAGCTGTAAGAGCTGCTCTCGGGATTTCGATCATTGTACCAACTTCATACTGAAGGTCAGAACCAGCGGCTTTGATCTCAGCATCAGCTGTCTCAACTACGAATTTCTTAACATATTTAAGCTCTTTTACATCGCCAACAAGTGGGATCATGATTTCCGGTTTGATTGTCCAGTCCGGATGAGCTTTCTTAACTTCGATTGCTGCGCGGATAACTGCTGTTGTCTGCATCTTAGCGATTTCAGGATAAGTAACAGCAAGACGGCATCCACGATGTCCCATCATCGGGTTGAACTCATGAAGAGAAGCGATGATAGTCTTGATCTGATCTACAGTTTTGCCCTGAGCATCTGCAAGTTTCTTGATGTCAGCTTCATCTGTAGGAACGAACTCATGAAGAGGCGGATCCAGGAAACGGATAGTAACAGGGTTACCTTCCAGAGCTTCAAAGAGACCTTTGAAGTCATCCTGCTGATATGGAAGAACTTTTGCAAGTGCTTTTTCTCTCTCTTCTGCTGTTTCGGAGCAGATCATTTCACGGAATGCATCGATACGTCCCTCACCGAAGAACATATGCTCTGTACGGCAAAGACCGATACCTTCTGCACCAAGCTCTACAGCTTTCTTAGCATCTGCAGGAGTATCTGCGTTTGTACGAACTTTCATTGTTCTGTACTTGTCAGCCCATGCCATGATGCGTCCGAACTCACCAGCGATTGTAGCGTCTACAGTCGGGATGATTCCGTCGTAGATGTTACCTGTTGTACCATCGATGGAGATGAAGTCTCCTTCATGGAACTCTTTACCGGCAAGTGTGAATTTCTTGTTTTCTTCGTCCATAGCGATATCGCCGCATCCGGATACACAGCACTCACCCATACCACGGGCAACAACTGCTGCGTGAGATGTCATACCACCACGAACTGTCAGGATACCCTGAGCAGATTTCATACCTGTGATATCTTCTGGAGATGTCTCAAGACGTACAAGTACGACTTTCTCTCCTCTTTCAGCCCATTCAACAGCGTCATCAGCTGTGAATACGATCTTACCGCAAGCAGCTCCAGGAGAAGCGCCAAGGCCTTTACCCATTGGTGTAGCAGCTTTAAGAGCAGCAGCATCAAACTGTGGGTGAAGAAGAGTATCAAGGTTACGTGGGTCGATCATAGCTACAGCTTCTTCTTCTGTTCTCATTCCCTCATCTACTAAATCACAGGCAATCTTTAAAGCAGCCTGTGCTGTTCTCTTACCATTACGTGTCTGAAGCATGTATAACTTCTTATTCTCAACAGTGAACTCCATGTCCTGCATATCTCTGTAGTGATCTTCAAGAGTTTTACAAACCTGTTTGAACTGCTCGAATGCTTCTGGGAACTTCTCTTCCATCTGAGCGATTGGCATTGGTGTACGAACACCGGCAACTACGTCCTCTCCCTGTGCGTTTGTAAGGAATTCTCCCATAAGCTTCTTCTCACCTGTAGCAGGATCACGAGTAAATGCAACACCAGTACCACAGTCATCTCCCATGTTACCAAATGCCATACTCTGTACGTTAACAGCAGTACCCCAGCTATAAGGGATATCGTTGTCACGACGGTAAACATTAGCACGTGGGTTATCCCATGAACGGAATACGGCTTTGATAGCTCCCATTAACTGTTTCTTAGGATCATCTGGGAAATCTTCGCCGATTTTCTCTTTATATTCAGCCTTAAACTGAGATGCAAGCTCTTTTAAATCTTCTGCTGTAAGATCAACGTCCTGACTTACACCTTTTTTAGCTTTCATCTCATCGATTAATTCTTCAAAATACTTTTTACCAACTTCCATAACTACATCAGAATACATCTGAATAAATCTTCTGTAGCAGTCCCAAGCCCAACGTGGGTTTCCGGATTTAGCGGCAATAGTTTCAACTACTGTCTCATTAAGACCTAAGTTAAGGATAGTATCCATCATACCTGGCATGGAAGCACGGGCACCTGAACGAACTGATACAAGAAGCGGATTCTCTTTATCTCCAAATTTCTTTCCTGTAATCTCTTCCATCTTTACGATATACTCATTAATCTGTCCCTGAATCTCATCGTTAATCTCACGACCATCTTCATAATACTGAGTACAAGCCTCTGTTGTAATTGTGAATCCCTGTGGTACAGGTAATCCAATATTTGTCATCTCAGCCAGATTGGCTCCTTTACCACCAAGAAGATTTCTCATTGTGGCATCGCCTTCTGTAAACAGATATACCCATTTTGCCATTGTTGTGTTCCTCCTTCAATTAACTATCAACATTACTTTATGCGCTTTCCTCACGCGCAATATGAGTATAGCACAAATAAATAAAAAATGCTATATTTTTCCGTCATTTTTTTGCAAAAATTTATCATGGACTGTATTTTTTTGCAACATTCACGATAATTTTAATTTTTTTATACAAAAGAGACTATTTGATGGGGTGTTTGCCGTTTAATTCGTTGGGTGGACAGACAGATAGACGAAATTAGATTTTCTCTTATTTTTTGCCTCACTTCCTGTAGAAGATTTCAGAATGAGCAGCTTTATCTCTTCAACAGATTTCTTAAAAAGCTGTTCTATCTCCTGTTCCGTAATCTGTAAATCCTTAAAAAAAGCTACTTTTACCTGCTCATAATCAGTAAGTCTGTTTTCATCCTGAAGTCTCATCAACAATGGGCTGTCTCCATTAAAATCTTCTGCATCCGGGAGTCCTCCATGATGATAGCAAATAACATTTGCGAGTAGTTCACCCACTATCCTTCCATTCGGTCCGTACTCTCCTGATAAATCATAAATATATTTTGCTCCGTAAACACCATGATCAATACCAGATTGTCTTTTACTTTCTATCCCCTCTTTTGCCCGTCTCCATTCTTCATGAATAAACCTCTGAAACTTAATACTGTATTTTCCAAAATCATGAAGCAAACCAACAAGAGAAAGAGTATTTTCCAAAGTAGCTTTTTTGTCAGAATGTAGCTCTTTTAAGCTAACAGTTCTCCTCAAGTCAACTCTTTTCCCCATAGCTGCTGCTAATTTCTGCACTTCTCTGATATGTTCTTTTAACTCTTGTTTTTCGAAATCATTTACACGAAATCTGGCTATATAATCGTTCATTTTATGAATCCTCTTATCCTCTTTTTTTATATCATTTATTCTAACATAAAAAGGAATAAAGCAAATCCCCAGCCAAAACACAACCCTCTTTTGATAAATAAAGCATATTTGTGGCCTCGGAGCAAAGGTTGGATGCGAGCGCTTTTACGCGAGCATTCAACCTGCAGCGACTAAAGTCACAAATATGCTTTATTTATCTTACAGAGGGCGTCTCTTTTGCCTGCGGCAAATTCCTATTTATTCTTCTAAATTTTCCGAGAGTATCCTCTTCATTGCTGCTAGTGCTTCTTCTTCATCTGGTCCATTACAAACACACTGTACAACATCTCCATGTCTGAACGTTCCACTAATCAGATTGATAATGCTCTTTGCATTCACATCCATGTAATCCGTCTTAAAATGAATCTGACAATCATAACGGTCTGCCAAATTAGCAATTTTATTCGCTGGTCCCAAATGGATTCCCTGCTCATTTGTAATAGTCAGCTCCGCTTGTACCATATGTTTTAATCCTCCTCTATACTTATACATATATTTCACTTTTTTCCCCTTCTCAATTAAGAAAAAAGCAGTTTTAATTAGTCTTATCTTACCACATTTGTGGGAAAGATTCAATTCATGATAATGATAGAGACACCCGCAAAGAAAGAATACAGGTCTGTATTCTTTCTTTGTGGACTGTCTTCTGTCTGTTTCCTAAATCAGAAGTACTCCTTCAATATCAGATTCGTTTCTCCCGGATTCAATGGCAGTTCCACGCGCACAACCTTCGGATGGTTCCTATAAGTTTTGCGGACCATATCCCGGATTGCAGTACCACCTCTATACCCATGAATTACTTTTATCTGGTAGATATCTTTTTTTGCTCTTTTAAGCTGACTGTCAATATATGTTTTTGCCTGTGCCCTGTTCATACTATGGACATCAAGCTCAATGATTCCTGACTGTAACATAGAGTTTATCAGCCTTTGATCGCAGTTACTTCTACTTCGATCAAGAGGTCTTTTGGAAGTCTTGCTACTTCCACGCAGGAACGTGCTGGAAATGCACCTGTAAAATAAGTAGCATAGATTTCATTTACTTTTGCAAAATCGTCCATATTTTTAATAAATACAGTTGTCTTGATTGCCTGGTCTAAGCTGCTGCCTGCGTCTGCAAGAAGTCCCTTTAAGTTCTCAAATACCTGTGTTGTCTGTTCTTCGATTGTTTCTCCAACTTCACCTGTTGCCGGATTCACACCGATAACTCCAGATGTGTATACAATGCCATTATATTCAATTGCCTGTGAATAAGGTCCGATTGCTGCTGGTGATTTTTCTGATACGATAACTTTCTTTTCCATGATGTTCTTCCTTTCTGTTTTATACTATCTTATCGTGACATTCTCCCCCACCTACAGATGAGGCTTCCCAACCCCGGCGAGTTTGGTTCTCGTTCAATAGCACCTCTGTGCTAAGCATAAGCGGGTTAACCCCGTGTATCCCACGGTTTGTATTATGATAAATACTTAATCCAGAACAAACTGCTGTCCCGGCGCAGTAATATTCATAATCTGCCCTGTGAGGAACTTTCTGTCTACATCTTTTTTGTACTTTTCAATAATATCATATTGTTCCCAACAATGCATCGGGAAAATGAAATGTGCTCCCACATTTTTTATAAAATATTCCATGCCAAGGCTTCCCGATTCTTCCTGTCTGGGGTCAAGAACAACAAAGGCACAATCTATTTTTTCTGCTTTCAAATATTCCATCTCGGCTTTATAAAGCTGTTCCATCATCTTATTATCCTCTTCCGGCTCACCTGGCCAATCCCACCAGTGAAGATCTCCTGCATGGTAAATGGTCTTGCCTTCCGTTTTTACAAGAAAGGCAACTCCCTCATCCGTTGATTTTAATGTAGATATTACGCAGTCATCAATCTCTTTCTCTTCATGCGGTTTCATAAAAATAACATTCTCTGCCTTTTTCCAGAAACTGCTCGCTCTTTTAATATCAGAAGATAAAACATATACGACTGTCTGGCATTTATTTTCTAATTTAAAAATATCTTTTGTATAATGGTCATGATGTGCATGACTTGAAAAAACATAAAGTTCTTTATCATACTGTAATTCTGGAAGTTTTCCCTGCCAATAATCAAACAATAAATAACTATTTGCCGTCTCTACAAGAAATCCGCTATGTTTAATATATGTTACAGTCAGTTTACTCATTTATTTCCCTCCAAAATTTTTTCTTTTAAATCTTCATGAAATGCACCTTCTCTCAACATCGCAATTTCATATTTATACGGAGCAAATGCCCTCTTTTTTGTTTCTGGATTTGGTATATATGGTGTCTCTAATATTTTAGGAATGGCTTCAAAGTCTTTATTGTATACAATATTCCGAAGGCAATCATATCCAATCTCTCCAAATCCAATATTTTCATGACGGTCTTTATGTGCTCCCTGTGGATTCTTGCTGTCATTAATATGAAAAACTGCGATCTGATCCTTACCTATAATCCGATCAAACTGCTCTATAACACTTGCAAAATCTTCTCGCACATCATATCCTGCATCACTCGTATGGCAGGTATCAAAGCAGACTCTTAAACGTTCATTATGTGTCACTCCATCATAAATAGCCGCAATCTCCTCAAAGCTTCTTCCAATCTCTGTTCCTTTACCAGCCATTGTCTCCAGTGCAATGTTCACTTTCCCATCTTTATCTTGCGAAAATACTTCATTTAAGCCTTTGATAATCTGCCTGATTCCCACATCAGCCCCTGCACCAACATGCGCTCCCGGATGAAGTACAAGTGTTTTACACTTAAGAGCCTGTGTCCTCTCCAACTCTAATTGCAGAAATTCCACCGCCAGCTCAAAAGTCTCTGACTTTACCGTATTACCAAGGTTAATGATATATGGCGCATGAACTACAAACTCATCAATACCATTCTCTCTCATCAAAGCCCATCCTTCTTCAATCCGAAGTTCCTCCACAGGCTTCCTGCGTGTATTCTGTGGCGCACCAGTATAGATCATAAATGTATTCGCGTTATAGGAAATTGCTTCTTTAACAGAACCCAGAAACATTTCTTTACCGCTCATGCCAACGTGGCATCCTAATTTTATCATAATGTTCTCCATATCTTTCTTGTATTTGCACCTTAAATGATAGCAAAACACCAGAATATAAGCAAGAAGATTTCTGATTTGTGAGGCTGCGAAGCAGACGAACTCCCGAAGCTAAATGATATGCTCCCTTTTAGGTAGACAGTTGAAAAAAATAAAACTGTTTATCTGAAAGGGGGCATTTTTTATGGATAAGATTTCTC
>ERZ825384.2110-NODE-2110-length-21157-cov-2.712729_pt1 | contig 21157 bp, 17 predicted proteins | sample MGYA00519931_ERZ825384 | MGnify/ENA primary metagenome ERZ825384 (study PRJEB31778, sample SAMEA3449200) | human gut metagenome | biome: human gut; feature: human-associated habitat; material: faeces | place: United Kingdom | collected 2010/2012 ...
ATACAACAAGTAAATCATCCACGCCATTTAATGTTTTTCCAGGACATGGTGCACCATGATGTGCTCCTATTACATTTGCAACACTTTCCGGAAGATTTATACTAACTGTATCACTTTGTAATATCCATTGTCCTGCATATGAATGTGGTGTTTTCCCTCGATGAAGCATATTTTCACAAACAATTAAACCCGAACTAACAATATTGTCATATAGAATCGGTACTTTTTTACATATAATTGCTTGAAAATATGATGTGGCTTTTCCAATATCATGAGTAGCTGCAACAAATTCTGCAATTGCGTAAAAATTCTCGAACTGCATACCACAACTTTCAACCGTTGCGTCTGCTATCCAGTTTTCCAATAATAATTTCATAACACCAGCCGTATCTTGTAAATGTACCCATAACGGCAGCCAATTAAAATTATCATCCACCTTACCAACTAATAACTTATTTACCATTGCTCCCCCTTTATATTAGCAACATCTCTTTTGCCCAAAAAATCCCCAACTCACATTCCTGTGTTCTGGGGATTCATCCATTCCTATTTACCTATCCCCATCAGCGCTTTATACGCCAATATTATCACACTTCAAAGATGATGTCAAAAAATATGTAACTTTTTGTAATATTTCTATATCCACTACTACTATGCATTTTATTTTTTATTTATTGTTCTGCCAACTCCTTTTCTATTTTCTCAAAAAGCACATCAATTTTTTTCTTCTTTGCACGCATCATCTTCTTGTCATGATGATAAATATATTGCACGACATCATAAAAATTATGGGTTTTCAAATTCTGATTGTGAAAGCCTTGGTTGCATTTTATACGACCACGCTTGGAAGCAGTCGAACGATTGACGCGAAAGTTTGCATGCATGACATACCGCACATTATCATCATCCAGATAAATCCGCCAATAACCGGCTGCCGTGGTGATGGAAACCATATCCGCAATGAAATTACAGGAAAAGCCAAACGCCTCACAAATTTTCTCAATGTTATTATCAGTAAGCGGAAGAAGCCTTAATCTTTTCACTTTTTGCTGCTTTCTATCTTCCTTACTTGGCTTTTTCCAATAAAAACGCTGCCATTGGTCTTTTGAAAAACAACACCGGCAGGGTTTATACCCAGAAAAGACAAACTTTTTTGCTCCCTGCATTTCAACCGCATTTTTTCCTGCTGCATACCGGCAGTCACTCTGATGTATTTTTCGGGTAATCGGATTCACCGCACATAAATCGTCCCTCGTCCACCCGTCGTATTTTATATACATATTCTTAAATAGCTCGTACAGATAAGAAACATCATATTTGGAGTAATGCAGCATCCACGGCCGATACGAAACTTTTGCCTGCCTGAGAGCCGCTTCAAAACCAATTGGATTCTTTTCTTCCACCGCTATCGTTTGCAAAATTTCCTGCATCAATATCACTCGATGCTTCGGCAGCTGTATCTCCTCTCGTTTCATAGTCTCACGGTATATCTGATAGGTTTCCCAAGACCAAACAACAACAAATGAGAATTTGGGAAATGTTTGTTTCAGGTTTCCGAACACTTCCTTTGCCGGTTTTGCCATAGCCACTTCTTTCCTTTGCACATGGGTTAGTTTGCAAGTATTTTCTGTAAGGGTCTCAATATCTTTCAGGCCTACCCGCTTGGCAAATGATTTTTCTGCCTTTAAATCTGCATCTGCTCCGATTGCTGCCACCTGAACCGGCTCCCAATCGGATATGTTCTTTGAATTGTTTTTTGCATTCCATTCAATATCTAAGAATAAATATTCTATCATTCATACCGCCACCTTTCCACCTTTTTCAAATAACTGATATTTTTATAGTTTCCAAAGGTTTTCTTCCCTTTCGGTGACTCCATCCTACCACACCCAACTGTCCAATAAACTTCCCAGTAAACTTATTTATAACACATTACTTAAACAAGTTCAATACCTAAAAATCCCCATACAAAAAAAAACAACCCCGCACTTTCCAAAGTACGAGGTCATTCAAATGATTTTTATTCAGTTTTCTTTTGTTGATACCATATGCACATCCATCTGTGGAAATGGGATGGAAATACCGGCTTCGTCAAACGACTTCTTAATCTGCTCGGTCATTGCCCAGCGGGTCGTCCAGTAATCTTCCGGTTTCACCCAGAGCTGAATCAGCAAAATCACGGCACTGTCACCAAGCTCCGAAACGACAACGCGAATTGGTTCGTCAGGAAGTCTGTCTTTCTGGCTCTCACCGATTTTCATCAACACTTCTTTTGCCAGATTAAGCGGCGCGTCATAAGCAATTCCAACTGAAATATCCACGCGGCGGCGGTCTTCTTTTGTCGCATTGACAATGTTAGAATCTGCCAGTTTTCCATTTGGTAAAATGACGGCACGGTTATCAGCCGTTGTCAGCGTGGTGTAAACCACATCAATCTTCTGAACAACACCTTCCACATCACCGACAATGATGTAATCACCGACACAAAACGGCTTCATAATCAAAATCAGGACACCCCCGGCGAAGTTGGCAAGGCTGCCTTGAAGGGCGAGACCAATTGCAAGACCGGCAGAGCCGACAATCGCTACGATTGAGCTGGCTGCAAATCCAAAAATCTGCGCCACGATAATGATAAGAAGCACATACAGTGCGATTTTTCCGGCCGATAGAAAGAATGAAATCACTCCCGACTCCATCTCCCTCTTCTCCATCGAGCGGCGCACAATTTTCAATAGCTTTTTTATCAGCTTTGAGCCTACCGCGAATACCAGGATTCCAACGGCGATGGAAAGAAGGAAATCCATCCCTCGTGGAATCAGCTGTTCCGCATAGGAAACCAATTGCTGTATCACATTTTCCATGATTTATCTCTCTTTCTTTTTGCGTCCGGCATTTGACGGAACTTTCGTACAGGAAAAAATCTGAATCGAAAGTGGCGCCAAACGACACTCTATCGAATTTACCCTGCCATCCCAGTGCTTGCGTTTGGACTGTTTTACGCGCGGATTCACAAATCCGGTTCCGCCGTATTCGGACGCATCACTGTTAAAGATTTCTTTATATTTTCCGGCAAACGGCACACCGATACGGAATGCATCGTAAGAAACCGGAGTAAAATTGCAGACAACCAAAAGCGTTTCGTCTTTGCATTTTCGTAAAAAAGCAATTACACTGTGATCCGCATCCAATGTACTTATCCACTCAAAACCGGCAGGACGTGCATCCAGTTCATACATCGCCGGATGTGCCAGATAGAACGAATTGAGAACACTGACATACTGGCGCAGTCTCTCGTTATCCGACATTTCTCCATCTACGGCATCCAAAAGATTCCAGTCAAGTTCCCGTTTTTCCGAAAATTCTCTTTCCTGCCCAAATTCCTGACCCATAAAAATCAGTTTTTTGCCCGGATGTGCTGCCATATAACCGTACGTCAGACGAAGTGTAGCAAATTTATCCGAAATACTTCCCGGCATTTTCGTAAACATGGAGCCTTTCATATGAACGACTTCATCGTGACTCAAGACAAGCATAAAATCTTCCGAATATTGGTAAATCATGCTGAAAGTGAGCATGCCATGACGCCCTTTACGAAACAGCGGGTCGGTGCGGATGTACTCCAGATAATCATTCATCCAGCCCATGTTCCATTTCAAATCAAAGTCAAGGCCGCCCTCTTTAACAGGGCCGGTCACCTGCGGCCACGCCGTAGATTCCTCAGCAATCGAAAAGCTTCCATCTTTTCTTTCATGAATTTTTTGGTTCAAATTCTGTAAAAATGCAATGGCTTCTAGATTCTCATTTCCGCCATAAACATTGGCAACCCATTCGCCATCTTCCTTGCCGTAATCGAGATACAGCATAGAAGCGACTGCATCCATCCGAAGTCCATCAATGTGAAAACGCTCCAGCCAGAACAGCGCATTGGCAGTGAGGAAATTGATTACTTCCGGTCTGCCATAATTGTAAATCAGCGTGCCCCAGTGCGGATGTTCGCCCTGACGCTTGTCCAAATGCTCATACAGACAAGTGCCGTCAAAACGGGCAAGTCCATGTTCGTCTTTTGGAAAATGCGCCGGCACCCAGTCGAGGATCACACCAAGTCCGTGCTGATGCAGATAATCTACAAAGTACATAAAATCATCCGGCGTACCGTAGCGGGAAGTCGGTGCGTAGTAACCGGTCACCTGATCCCCCCACGATGCGTCATACGGATGCTCCATAATCGGCATCAGTTCCACATGCGTGTAACCCATTTCCTCACAATAATCACAAATCATCGGTGCAAGTTCACGGTAATTATAAAATTCTTTTTCGGCATCCGCCGGCTTTTTAAATGCGCCAAGTGCCACTTCGTAAACAAGCATCGGCTCCTTTTTCGCATTCCATTTTTTACGCTCGGTAAGCCACTTTTCATCTTTCCAGTGATACTTATTCAAATCCCATACAATGCTTGCCGTCGCCGGACGACGCTCTGCATAATTGCCATACGGATCTGCTTTCATCACACGCTTTCCGTCCGCGCCCCAAATTTCATATTTATACAAATCTCCGGCACTTACACCCGGAACAAACAACTCATAAATTCCTGCCGCCTCTAGATAGCGCATCGGATTTCTCGCTGCCTGCCAGTCGTTAAAATCACCTACGACACTGACCGCCTTTGCCTCCGGTGCCCACACAGCAAAATACGTTCCTTTCACGCCCTCGATTGTCATCGGGTGAGCACCCAGTTTTTCATAAACGGTATCATGAATTCCATTGCTAAACTGCGTCATGTCCACGCCGTCAAACAAAGAGTCTACTGCATAAGCATCCGTTTTTTCAATTTTCTTTTTCCCCTGTTTCAAGACAAAATGATACGAAGGAATTTTTTTTGCCTGAATCAATACCGCAAAATACCCGGTCTCGTCCATTTTTGTCATTTTGTATTCTTTTTTTAAATCCTCACCGGAAACGACAATCGAATCTGCCTCCGGTTCAAATGCTGTGATAAGCACATGGCTTTTGTCCACCTGCTTCGGTCCAAGAACCGTCTCCGGTCTGCCACACTCAGCATACATAAGCGCCTCAATTTCCGGCCACTGCATATAGTCTTCTAATTGTTTTGCCATAATTTTCTCCCTTTTCTTTACTCGTTATACCAAGCTACAATTTCTTCCCCATCTTCTGTGTATTTTTTCTCTTCTTTTGGCATATATTTTTTCATGACATGCTCCATTGGGAACGTGTACAAAAGGGAAGCAGCACCCGGCGCAAAAATGAAAATAAGCACCACGTTTGTCACCATGCCAAACCAGATAAGTGCTACCGTTGCCGCCAGAATCACAAGCATCAAAAGTGTATGCAGAAAATGACGGAACGCGCAATATAAACTCAAACGCAGAATCTGCGAGAATTTTGTTCCAAAGCGTGAAATAATTGGGTAAATGTAACAGCTGATACACAAAATGATAAACAAAAGGGCGTAATACGCACCAATCAGATACCCGCCTTTTTCACCGCCGGTCTCCGCTACAATATTCATGTTCAGCCAGAGAAGCACCACGATAATTGCCGTTACAACCCATGCAATTGTGGACTGCAAAAAGTTTGTCTTAAAACTGTGCCAAAACTCACGCCAAACATAACTGCGGTTGTGGCGCAACACTTTGGCACTTACATAATACAGCGATGTCGTTGCTGCTCCCACGGTAACAATCGGAATACAAAACACGAGATAAATAAGTGTCAGCCAGCCAATATCAAAAATTTTGCTGAGCGTGCGCATTACCACATTGTCCGAATTAAAAAACTTATCCATTAAAATTTCCTCCTTAGATTTCGTGAATAAATAATCCACTGCGTAATTTCGGTTCAAACCACGTTGATTTTGGCGGCATCAAAAGTTTTTGGTCTGCCACGTCAAAAAGTTCCGTAATGGATGTCGGATACATGGAAAATGAAACTTTCATGTCGTTATCTGCCCGACGCTCCAATTCTTTGAGTCCACGGATTCCTCCGATAAAATCAATCCGCGAATCGGTACGCGGGTCGCCAATACCAAGAACCGGTCCCAAAAGATAATCCTGCAGCACCGATACATCCAGTGAACCAACCGCATCTTTTCCTTCAAACAACTCTGGTTTTGCTATCAAGCGGTACCACTGCTTGTCGAGATACATTCCAACTTCGCCCTTCTTTTGCGGGCGGACAGCGCCATCTTCTTCATTTACCTCAAAGCATTCAGCTACTTTTTCCAAAAATTCGTCTTTACTTAATCCATTTAAATCTTTTACGGTGCGGTTATAATCCATAATCATCAACTGGTCATGCGGGAAAAGCACTGACAGGAAATAATTAAATTCTTCATCCCCGGTATAACCCGGATTTTCTTTTCTGCGTTTCAATCCGACTTTCACTGCCGAAGCTGCACGGTGGTGGCCATCTGCAATGTAAATATTTTCAATATCCGCAAACGCTTTTCCTAATTTTTCTACGTCCTCTGCCTCCGCAATTTTCCAGACGCGGTGTGTAATTCCATCCACCGCCGTAAAATCATAAATCGGCTCTTCTTTCTGTTTTTTCGCCACAATTTCATCAATCACTTTTTCACTGCGGTATGCAAGAAAGATTGGTCCGGTCTGGGCATTACACGTGTCCACATGTGTAATACGGTCAATTTCTTTGTCTTCTCTTGTATTTTCATGTTTTTTGATTACGCCATTTACATAATCATCCACGGATGCGCAGGCAACAATTCCCGTCTGTGAACGTCCATCCATCACAAGTTCATATACATAATACGCCGAATCTGTGTCTTTTATATAAACACCGTCCGCAATATCTTTTTCGAGCAATTCTTTTGCTTTTTGATAAACTTCCGGTGCATAGGTGTCCACCGAATCGTCAAAACTGGTTTCTGCACGGTCAATTTTTAAAAATGACATCGGCTCACGAAGAACTTCTTCTTTTGCCTCCTGTCGATTATATACATCATATGGTAAAGCGGCAACTCTCGCTGCTTTTGATTTTTCAGGTCTTACACATTGAAATGGTCGAATGACTGCCATATCTGTTGTACCTCCTATCTGGATTTTCTGCTTTTTTAACGTATCGTATTTATTATACCGAATTCCATGAGTATTCGCAAGCATTTCGGGGCATACTGCTTCTAGGAGGGATGATTTTGAATAAGAAATTAAAGAAACAAACTACTGATTTTCTGAAATGTGGCCTCATCGGCTGGGGTATGGAATGTTTATGGACCGGATGCGGCTCTTTGTGCGGAGAAAAAAATAAGAAAATGCCCTGTCAGACTTCCATCTGGATGTTCCCTATCTACGGCATGGCATCTGTCCTTTCTCCCTTATGCAAAAAAATGCAGGGCAAACATGTCCTTGTGCGCGGCTCCGTCTACACCGCCTGTATTTTCCTCACCGAATACAGCACCGGCTCCTTCTTGAAAAAACGCGGCTGCTGCCCGTGGGATTATAGTAAATCCAAAGCAAATTATAAAGGAATCGTCCGCTTTGACTACGCCCCACTCTGGTTTTTGGTTGGGCTGATGTATGAGAAGGTGTTGATGAAGTAGGAATTGGGCGGGCTTTTTGTTTTCGAGTAGTTTATTAAAAAAATATGTATCAAGTGGGCGCTCCCGCTCGTTGAGTGCGTAGCGGTATGGGCACTCAATTAGCGAAAGCGCCCACGAGACGCAAAGTTTTTCTTTTGAATTACGGAAACCAAAAAAATTCCAACAAATATTTATCACAAAGACTTCTTACAAACCTCCTGCAAACAGCACTTCTCACAATAAGCTTTTCTTGCGGTACATACTTCTCTGCCATGATTAACAAGGCGGTGGCAGAAGTCGCTTCCCTTCTCGCCGGGAATGATTTTCCAGAGAGCCATCTCTACCTTCTTCGGGTCTTTGATGCCGTCCACGAGTCCCATCCGGTTTGTAAGGCGGATGCAGTGTGTATCGGTAACAATTGCCGGCTTTCCAAAAACATCGCCCATAATCAGGTTGGCGCTCTTTCGTCCGACACCGGGGAGTTTTAGCAATTTGTCAAAGTCATCCGGCACCTGTCCGTTATATTGTTCTACAAGCGTAGTCATGCATTTATGAATATCTCTCGCTTTGCTTTTACCAAGTCCGCACGGCTTCACAATCTCTTCGATTTCTTCCGGTGTGGCAGCGGCAAGCGCTGCCGATGACGGATACTTAGCAAATAAGTCTTTCACCACAATATTCACTCTGGCGTCTGTACACTGTGCCGCCAAACGCACGCTGACAAGCAGTTTCCATGCCTCATCATAATCAAGTGTACAGTCCGCCAGCGGATATTCTTTTTCCAGCAATTCAATAATTTTTTCTGCCCGCTGCTTCTTTGTCATACCGGTATCACCTCGTAAAATTTTATCATAACAATTGTGAATTCAAGAAAAATTCGATATATTCCCAGACCTCATCCTTTCCCTCTTTCGTTGCTGAGGAAAATGGAATAACCGGCACTTCCTGTGATAAGCCAAGTTTCTTTCGGATGATGGAAATATTTTTATTTCTCACATTTTTCTTTATTTTATCTGCTTTTGTCGCAATAATCAGCGGATTAAATCCTTTTTTGAATAACATCTGATACGTTTCAACATCTTTTGCGGTCGGTTCATGGCGGATGTCCACAAGTAAAAATACAACTCTCAGTGCGTTTGAAGTATCCAGATAACGCTCAATCATACGCGCCCATTTTGCCTGAATCTCCTTGGAAATTTTAGCATAACCATATCCAGGCAAATCCACCATGTAACATAAATCATTGATGTTATAATAATTGATGGTCTGAGTTTTACCCGGCTGGGACGAAATGCGCGCCATAGATTTCCGGTTCCAAAGCGTATTCAAAAGAGAGGACTTTCCAACATTGGAACGTCCCCAAAACGCCATTTCTATTTTGTCATGCTGCGGCAGTTTACTGGTAATGCCGCATACTGTCTCTAATTCTAACGATTTTATCGTCATACTTTTCTCCCTTCACATGGCAAATGGCCACTACTTTTGAACAAGTGCTTCTTTCAAAACATCCGAAATCGAACCGGCAAAAACAATCTGCATACCTTCTGTGATTTCTTCCTCCAGTTCTTCAACATCCGGCTTATTTTCCTTTGGAACTACAACCTTTTGGATGCCCGCCTGTTTTGCTGCCAGCAGTTTTTCCTTTAAGCCGCCAATTGGCAGAACCCGTCCGCGAAGTGTAATCTCACCGGTCATCGCTACTTTTGCCAGTACCTTTTTCCCGGTTACCGCCGAATAAATGGCTGTCGTCATCGTCACACCGGCTGACGGACCATCTTTTGGCACCGCACCTTCCGGTACATGGAGATGAAAATCATGCGTTTTGAAAAATTCTTCCTCCCTCGGAAGCAGCGCACGCACAAGACTCAGTGCAATTTCTGCTGACTCTTTCATCACATCGCCAAGCTGTCCGGTAAGTTTCAAATTACCCTCACCCGGCATCGTATTCACTTCGATTTCCAGTGTATCGCCACCAACTTCCGTCCAGGCAAGCCCGCGAACAATACCAACCTCATCTTTTCTTGCTGCCTTTTCCACGCGGAAACGCTTTTTGCCAAGAAAATCTGTAATATTTTTAGAAGTGACGCGGATTGTCTCCGTTTCACCTTCCATGATTTTTTTCGCACATTTGCGGCAGATTTTCCCAATCTGACGCTCTAATTCACGGACACCTGCTTCCTTCGTATAGTGTGAAATAATCGCACGCAGTCCGCCATCCAGAATCTGTAAATTTTTCTTCTGCAAACCATTTTTCTCAAGCTGTTTCGGAATCAGATAATCTTTTCCGATGTGGAACCGCTCATTTTCCGTATATCCGGCAATGGGAATTAATTCCATTCGGTCAAGAAGCGGTCTTGGAATCGTTTCTGTCGTATTTGCCGTACAAATAAATAATACATCCGACAAATCAACCGGCAGTTCAATATAATGATCCACAAAATTCCGGTTTTGCTCCGGGTCAAGAATCTCTAACAAAGCCGATGCGCAATCCCCTTTGTAATCACTTCCGACCTTGTCAATCTCATCCAAGAGCATCAGCGGATTTCTCACTTTCGCTTTCTTCAGTCCTTCAACAAAACGTCCCGGCAAAGCACCCACATACGTCCGTCTGTGTCCACGAATTTCCGCCTCATCACGAACACCGCCAAGGCAGATACGCACATACTCTTTGTCAAGTGCTCTGGCAACCGAGCGTGCAATTGATGTTTTACCGGTACCCGGCGGTCCCACAAGACACAAAATCGGGCTCTCACTCTTATCCGTCAGACAGCGAACCGCCAAGGATTCCAAAATGCGCTCTTTGACTTTTTTTAGTCCGTAGTGATCCTCCTCTAAAATCTGCTCCGCATGCACAATGTCATTGCGATCAATCGAAGCTTTGTCCCACGGAAGTGCCAGAAGATTTTCAATATAGGTGCGCTCCACAATATGTTCAGATGAACTTGTTGGAATTGCATCCAGACGCTTGATTTCTTCTGCAATTTTCTGATATACCTCTTCGCTGCATGAAAGCTGCTCTAACTGTTCTTTATATTTTTCCTGATATTCCTCCGCAGATGCACCGTCACCTAACTCATTGCGTATCACTTTCATCTGCTCACGAAGGAAATATTCTTTCTGGTTTTTATCAACTTCTTCTTTGACTTTGCGGCGGTATCCCTCACGAATCCGTGATAAATTCACCTCATTCGTAAGAATCCCTGCCACCATTTCATAACGAAGTTCTAAATCAAGGCACTCTAAAATTTCCTGGCGTTTGTCAAATCCCATATTGATATGCATCGCAATTAAATCCGTCAGTTTTCCTAAGTCCTTCATACCTTGGATTTTTTCCAAATCACTCCGGCTTGCCCGCGGATTTTCATTCAAATAAATCGTGTACACATCTTTCAGATTACGGCACATCGCCTCTTTTTCAAGTGCCCCCAGACGCAGTTCTTCGTCACCCCATTCATAAGGAACAACTTCTCCCTTAAGAAATGGCTTTGTCTGGTTCAGACTCAAAAGATTTCCGCGCTTCTTCGTCGAAATCATGACACGGAGCACGTCATCCTTTACTTTTATTTCCTGCTTTATTTTTGCAATCACACCAATTTCATATAAGTCATGAAATGACGGTGTCTCAATCGATTCATCGCGCTGGAGAGTGAGGAAAATACTTCCATCCTCTGCCATTGCTTCTTCAATTGCTCGTTTTGTAATCTCTCTGCTCACATCTAAATGAACCAACATGCCCGGCAGTACGCACACATCCCTCATGGCGAGAATCGGCATCGTCTTCATTTGCTGTTCACTCATAAGTATCACCTGTCCTTGTTTCTTTTCAGGCACTTTCACTTTCCTTTTTCTCAGGTTCTTCTTGCTTTTCTTCAAGTGCCGGCACTTCTTTTCCGGCTGCCAAAAGTTTTGGCTCTCCCTCACCGGTAATTACATCTTTGGTAATAATACATTCTGTCACATCTTCTCTGGATGGCAATTCATACATATATTCCATCATACTCGATTCAAGAATCGCACGCAGTCCTCTGGCACCCGTTTTTCTCTCATTGGAAAGGCGGGCAACTTCCGTAATCGCGCCATCCTCAAAATCCAATTTCACGCCGTCCAGCGAAAGCAGTTTCTGATACTGCTTCGTAATTGCATTTTTCGGTCTTGTCAAAATTTCTTTCAACGCCTCTTCATCCAAAAGGTCAAGTGCAACGGTTACCGGCACACGACCGATAAACTCCGGAATTAAACCGAATTTCACAAAATCCTGTGGCAATGCCTGTTTAAACAACTCACCGATATTCTGCTCGGTCGGATCTGCTATGTCCGCATTGAACCCGATGGATTTTTTATCAATACGGGAACTGATAATCTTATCCAGTCCGTCAAAAGCACCACCGCAGATAAACAGAATATTTGTCGTATTGATATGGAAAAACTCCTGCTGCGGATGCTTGCGTCCGCCCTGTGGCGGAACACTGGCTTCTGTTCCCTCCAAGATTTTCAAAAGTGCCTGCTGTACGCCTTCACCGGAAACATCACGGGTAATGGATACATTTTCTGCTTTTTTTGTGATTTTATCAATCTCATCGAGATAAATAATACCATGCTCAGCACGCTTAATATCATAATCCGCTGCCTGAATGATTTTGAGAAGAATGTTTTCAACATCTTCTCCGACATATCCTGCTTCCGTCAATGTCGTTGCATCTGCAATTGCAAACGGAACATTCAAAATTTTAGCAAGCGTCTGTGCCAGATATGTCTTACCGGAACCGGTCGGACCTACCATCAAAATATTACTCTTTTGCAGTTCAACGTCCATATCGGCGCCATTCATAATTCTCTTATAGTGATTGTAAACTGCTACAGAAAGTGCTTTTTTTGCATCCTCCTGTCCAACTACATATTCATCCAAAAAGGCTTTGATTTCTTTTGGTTTTAAAAGATTGATTTCTGTTTCCTCTTCCGGCGTATCAAAATCGTCCTGAAATTCTTCCGCCAAAATTTCATCACAGAGGTCAATACATTCGTCACATATATATACTCCATTTGGTCCTGCAATCAGCTTGTGAACCTGCTTCTCTGTCTTTCCACAAAAGGAGCAGTGAACCATTGGCATATTGGTATCGTTATTCTTTCCTGCCATCGTTTTACGAGCCTCCATCCATCTAATATGGCAAAATGGCGCCGGCGTTTCGGCGGCACCATTTCACTTGTTTATTCTTTTTCTTTTGCAGCGTTACGGCTTTCTACGATTTCATCAATCAAGCCATACGCTTTTGCTTCTTCTGCGCTCATGAAATTATCGCGCTCTGTATCTTCTGCAATCTTCTCTACTGACTGTCCGGTATTTGCTGCTAAAATCTCGTTTAACTTTTTCTTTGTCTTTAAGATATTTTCAGCAACAATCTGAATTTCAGTTGCCTGTCCTTTTGCCCCACCGGAAGGCTGGTGAATCATCACCTCTGCATTCGGAAGAGCTAAACGTTTGCCCTTGGCACCACTGGATAACAAAAATGCTCCCATACTGGCTGCCATACCGATACAGATTGTAGATACATCACATTTGATATAATTCATTGTATCGTAAATTGCCATACCGGCTGTTACAGAACCACCCGGACTGTTGATATACAGCTGAATGTCCTTGTTCGGATCTTCCGATTCCAAAAACAAAAGCTGTGCAACAACCAAACTTGCGGTCTGATCATTTACCTCGTCTGCGAGGAAAATAATTCTTTCTTTTAAAAGGCGTGAATAAATGTCATAAGAACGTTCACCGCCACGACTTGTCTGTTCAATCACGTAAGGTACTAATGCCATTGCGAGATACCTCCATTCTTTTTGAATTGATTATTTCTCTTCTTTGTCTTCTTCTGCAGGCTCTACTTCTACTGCATTTTTCACAACAAAGTCAACTGCCTTCTGAACAGCAAGATCTTTACCAATCTGCTCTTTTTCAGCATCGCCAATCATTTCTTTAATCTTGTCCACTTCCATCTGATACATGTTTGCCATGTTCTCGATTTCTTTGTCAATGTCTTTTGCTGTTGCTTTGATTTTCTCAGCGTCAACAATTGCTTCAAGAGCAAGACGAGTACGGATTCTCTTCTCAGCTTCCGGTTTCATCTGTCCCATCAATGCATCTACTGTCATGCCAGTCATCTGCATGTACTGGTCAAAGGAAAGACCCTGACTTGACAATCTTCCAGCAAACTCCTGAATCATCTGCTGTGTCTGCTCATCAACCATTGGTTCAGGCAGTTCTACTGTAATATTTTCTACTACTTTTTCTACTACTTCGTTTTCTTTTTCTCTCTTTGCTTCTTCTTTTCTGCGCTCTGTCAAGTTTTTCTTAACACTTGCTTTATACTCTTTGAGTGTCTCAAATTCAGAAACTTCGCTGGCAAATTCATCATCCAGTTTTGGAAGTTCTTTCTTCTTAATCTCTTTTACTGTAACTTTGAAAAGTGCCGGTTTACCTTTCAAAGAAGCTTCATGATACTCTTCCGGGAAAGTTACATTTACATCAACTTCCTCGCCAGCTTTTTTACCAACTAACTGGTCTTCGAATGTATCAATAAATGAGTGACTTCCGATTACCAAAGAGTAATCCTCGCCTTTGCCGCCCTGGAATGGCTCACCATCTACAAAACCTTCAAAGTCGATGACTGCTGTATCGTCTTTTTTAATACCGCGGTTTTCAACAGTAATCATACGGCTGTTCTGCTCACGTACTTTGTCGATTTCTGCATTGACATCAGCCGCCATAACTTTTACCGTTTTCTTCTCTACTTCGATTCCTTTGTAGTCACCAAGAGTAACTTCCGGTTTTACGGCTACGGTTGCTGTAAATATGAAATCTTTCCCTTTTTCGATTTCTACAACATCAATTTCCGGACGAGATACGATTTCCAAGCCACTCTCTTTTGCTGCTTCTTCGTAAGCATCCGGAATTGCAAAGTTTGCTGCATCTTCATAAAAAACTTCCGGTCCGTAAAGTTTCTCTACCATTTTACGTGGTGCTTTACCTTTACGAAAGCCCTGAATGCTGATGTTTTTCTTGTTTTTGTTATAAGATTTTACCATTGCCTCTTCAAATGCATCTGCATCTACGGTAATGGTGATTTTTGCCATGCTCTTTTCTAAATTTTCTACTGTGTAACTCATTTTGTTTTCCTCCAATTTTCTTTCCTTAATAAATTCGATAATTTCCACTTAATGCTAACAATGCAAACAAATACAGACAATTATCATAATATCTTCTCTCACCTTTACGAAGCGGTGTATTCCAGAAACGCTCTACACATTCTTTCGCATAAGGTCCGTTTGCAGCCAGAGACGCCTGTGCATTCGTAGCAATCATAGCTACCGGATGCAGTGCCGGTTGTTCAATCACCGTACCGTCAATCTCGTATATTTTAAATTCTTCATCTTTGTGCGTTTCACAGAAGAATTTCTGCACTTTATTATTATTCTCAACATTCCACTCATCTGCTGCAAACCACTCGTAATCAAGACCGATGTTTGCAATAACACGGTAAGAATCGCTGTAATACCAGTCATGGCGTCCACCAAAGACATCCTGCTCTTTCTCGTATGGTGTTCCATCATAGTAAGCATACTCAGCAGCCAGTCCGGTGTCTTTATGACACGCTTTTTTCAAATACTCACGACTTGCCTTTGCTGCCTTTTTCCAGAATGGACGGTCTTCTTCATTTGCCCACATACTGAATAACTCATAAAAATGAGCACAATGATAGGATGGATCACTGAACTTGCGGCTCGGAATGAATCGAATCAAATAATTCTCCGGCTCCATAATCGGATCTCCCGGCTCTTTCTCACCGTTGTGGATACAAGCACTTAAAATGTTTCTTGCTTCCTGTGAGTAATTGAAAATGCCTTCGCCGTCACCCCAGCGGTGGGAGGCAAAGAACAATGCCATTGCAAAAAATTCTTCTCCATCCGGCGCCGGTCCTAAATCATTCTTTTCACCGGTCGTCTTGCATGACCATGCAAAATATCCTTTATTATAACCATCTTCCATGTACATATAAGTTCTTGCCCATTTCCAAACACGGTCAAACTCATTTTTCATGTCCATCTGTACACACATCATCATAGCATATGACATACCCTCTGTACGGGCATCGAAATTACCGGTATCTTCAAAATATCCCATATCGTCGCCAGCTTCAAAATAGAATTTCTCATCATCCGGACCATAAAATACGGTATGGAAAGCATCTTTGAGTTTTTGATCAATTTCCTTCTGTGAATGCCCAAGTTCCGCGAACACATTGCGGTACTGTGTAAAACGCACCTTTCATTCGTTACTCTCCTTTATTTTGTTTCTTTCTATTAATCTGGTACATGACCTTTTTCATGTAAAACTTTAACAATCTTATCCACATTTTCCCTGCACATCTCATCGGTCTCAGCTTCTACCATAACACGAATCAATGGCTCCGTACCGCTCTCGCGAAGCAAAAGCCGTCCGGCATCTCCAAGGCTTTCCGTTACTTCTTTCGCAGCCTTCTGTACATCTTCGTCTTCTCTTGCTGCTACTTTATCCTTTACTTTGACATTTTCCAAAAGCTGTGGATAAATCACCAGATCGCCTGTCAGCATCGACATCGGCTTTCCATAATGAAGCCATGCTTCCATAATCATAAGAGATGTCAGAATACCGTCTCCGGTTACTGCATGCTCCTTGAATATGATATGACCGGACTGTTCACCGCCAATCACATAGCCGTTTGCCATCATGTTCTCACAGACATACTTATCACCAACGGCTGTCTGCTCATAATGAATCCCCAGTTTATCAAAAGCCTTGTACAATCCCATGTTTGACATAACTGTCGTAACTACGGTATCGTCCTTTAACTTGCCCTGCTCTTTGAGGTATTTGCCACAAAGATACAAAATGTGGTCACCATCAATCACCTTGCCATCATCATCAACGGCAAGACAACGGTCTGCATCACCATCATAAGCGAATCCGATATCCGCACCGGTATCATAAACCAATGCCTGAAGGACTTCGATATGAGTGGAACCACACTCACGGTTAATATTAGTACCGTTTGGTTCATCATGGCGGGCAATTACCTGCGCACCCATTGATTCAAAGATTTCTTTTGCAATCATAGAAGCGGATCCATTTGCCAAATCCAACGCAACCGTTTTTCCATCAAACGGTTCTTTCACCAAATCTTTCAAATACTCGATATACTCGTCTCTTCCCTTTGTGTAATCGAAACAGCGGCCAATTGCCTCACGTTTCGCCATCGGAATTTCTTCGCTTTCACCATCGATATACTTCTCAATCTGTTCTTCAATCTCCGGCTCTAACTTATGACCTTTGCCATTGATTACCTTAATACCGTTATCAAAATATGGATTGTGGCTTGCCGAAATCATAATTCCACAATCAAAGTTCTCTTTTCGCACCAGATATGACACACTCGGCGTCGTAGTTACATGCAATTCATATACGTCCGCACCGCTTGCTGTCAATCCACTTGCCAGTGCAGTTTCAAACATATAGCCGGATAATCTGGTATCTTTTCCGATTACCACACGTACCTTATGGTCTTCTTTCTGAAAATAATTTCCCAAAAAGCGGCCAACTTTGTATGCATGTTCCACATTCAAAGTCACATTGGCTTCTCCGCGAAATCCATCCGTTCCAAAGTACTTCATGTCAAACTCCAATCTGCCTTTATGGCACAACAATTAAAATGGGCATAGTTCACCCAAAATCTCATATGTACTACATTATACACAAAGGAGGTTAAAAAAGCAACCAAAACTTACCGAAGTGCTTTGCACCCGCCATTTTAGCTGCTTTCTCTTTCTTTCATTTCTCTCATTACCCGCGAAATGACGGGAAAGGAAAAACCTTTCCTCGCCAAATAAGCGGTTATTTTATTCAACTGTGTATACTCCATATCGGACAATCTCTGTCCTTTTATCTTTTTTTGAATCAAGTGCTCAATGGCAGCGGATTCGTCTTCTATCTCGTATCCTTCCATCGCCATGGAAAGTATTTCCGGTGGAACTCCTTTGTTTTTTAATTTAAACGAAATCTCCTTGCGGCTTCTTCTTCCTTTATGAAAAGAAATGTAATTTTCTGCATAGCGCCTGTCATCCAGATAACCAAACCCAGATACGTACTGCATCGCTGCTTCGGATGCCGTTTCAGAAAAGCCGGCACGGTACAAACGGTCTCTTAATTCCTTCTCCGTCCTGTCCTGCTGCAAAAGCAGACGCATCGCCTTTTCTTTTGCCTTTCTTACTTCATCCGGCTCTTTTGCCGCTTTGTCCATCGGCTCGTTCTGATTCATCGATTACTCATCCTTTTTTGCTGTCTTCTTTGCCGGTGCTTTTTTTTCTTCCTCTGCTGTTTCTTCTTCCTCTGATGCATTCGGCAGACACTTCGCACGGACTGCTGTATCAACTTCAGCAAAGACATCCGGATGTTCCGTCAAATACTTCTTCGCATTCTCACGGCCCTGTCCGATCTTCTCTCCATGATAGGAATACCACGCTCCGCTTTTAATAATAATGTCATTCTTCGCTGCCAAGTCAAGTAAGTCTCCCTCGCGCGAAATTCCTTTACCAAACATGATATCAAATTCTGCTTCCTGGAATGGCGGTGCCACCTTATTCTTTACTACTTTTACGCGAACACGGTTTCCGACTTTTTCTCCGCCCTGGGATAATGTCTCGATTCTTCTTACGTCCAGACGAACAGAAGCATAAAACTTCAGTGCACGACCACCGGTTGTCGTCTCCGGATTACCAAACATGACACCAATCTTCTCACGAAGCTGGTTGATAAAGATAACGGTACAGTTTGATTTGTTAATTACACTTGTCAATTTACGAAGTGCCTGGCTCATCAAGCGGGCCTGCAATCCCACATGAGAATCTCCCATTTCACCGTCAATCTCCTGTTTTGGAACCAAAGCAGCCACCGAGTCCACAATTACAATATCCACTGCTCCGGAACGTACCATCGTCTCTGTAATTTCCATCGCCTGCTCTCCACTGTCCGGCTGGGAAATATAAAGCTCATCAATATTTACTCCAATATTCTTTGCATAAATCGGATCAAGTGCGTGCTCCGCATCAATAAACCCTGCGATACCACCCTGCTTCTGCACTTCTGCTACCATATGAAGCGCAACCGTCGTCTTACCACTGGACTCCGGACCGTAAATCTCCACGATACGTCCCTTCGGAATACCACCAACTCCCAGTGCTAAATCTAAACTCAAAGAACCGGTCGGTACTGACTCTACCTGCATGTGTCTGGTATCTCCCAGTTTCATAATCGAACCCTGTCCATAATTTTTCTCAATCTGTGCAATCGCTGCCTCCAGCGCTTTTACCTTATTTGGATCTTTCTGCATGTTCATACCCTCCTGATTATCCGAACGGATGTTCTGTATGTATCTATACTATCCTATCCGCTCTTTGTTGTCAACTATTTTCTTCATTATAAAGTACAATCTTCCCCATTTCCAGTGTCGTCTGTCCGTTTCATCCCCTCTGAAACGACTGAATCAACTTTTTACACCAAGGCGATACGAAGTTTTTACCTTATATTTGTCAGAAACGGTAATGACTTTTCCATCCCATGGGTCAATCGCCACCAAATCAGACACTGAAATTCCGCTGCCACCCCCTGTCTTTTTACAGCCGATGATCGTTATCCAGTGCTGTGGTGTATTTCCGGTTACGTGAAGAATAGAAGGTTTTCCTGCCATTAATTCATTGTATGCCGCCTGCAAAACAGCTGCCTCTGAAACGTAAGATTTCGTCGTATAGCCACCTTTGCTCCACACGCAGTCTACATTTGTAGAACTACTCCAATAACTGTGTGGACTTGTTACCGTACCGGTCAAAATAGCATTACAGTATGCAAGTGCATACGAAGCACACGCCTTTTTCTCAAGCGCCGTTCCATTGCTCTGGTACCCGACTGCCGCTATCTTTGCTGCGTCATAAGAAAGTGTCATATTGCTTCCACCCGATAAAGCCCCTACAGTAAATTCCCGGTTAATCAATATGATGTCTGTTTTTGTCACATCACGGATGGCTACAAGATAACGGTACGTTCCCTCTGTCAGTTTACCAAATGTAATAGCCGAATCGGCAGTAGAAACCGTTCCAAAGCAACTGTCTCCATTCCATTTCTTTTGCAGCATAACCTTTCCCGATTTGTCATATACCGAAACACTAAATAAGGAAATTGAATATCTGGAAGCAATCATCCCTTTCAGTGTAAAAGCATGTCCCACTAACAGTCTTGCCGGGTATGTGGCACCGGAAACAAATGCTGCCGGTGTCGGTTTTGCGATTTTCTCCCAGACAAAACGCCATTTTTTATTTCTTTTCCGTGTACCTAACGTAAGCGTATTTCCCTCGGCACATACAAACGCCTTGGCTCCGACACACTTCAGATACGTGCTTCCCCCACTTCCCTGATAAAGGGAAAATATCTGATTGTTATCTTTTTTACTATATTTTTTCTGCACCAGCGAATTTGACGCTTTATGATAAGTAAGATAAAGACTGCTGTTTTCATTTTTCAGGCGAATCTTTTTACCGCCGGCACTTTCAACCTTCCACATACGGCAGGCATTGTCGCCCTTGGTCCACAGAGAAACCGCAGCATTTTCTGCCATGGAAGAATTCTTCACTTCCATGACAAGCTCTTTTTTATCCTGTGAGGCAATATAATAATATCCCACCGATTTATGTACCGTCTGATTTATCGTGATTTCATATTTTTTCTTTTCAAAATACAAATGCGTCAATTTCTTTTTCCCTGAGGTTGTTGTGACGCAGAGTGTGTACCAGCCTTTCTTTTTTATGGAAAGTGTTTTTTCACTCTTTTTAATTTTCTTTCCCTTTTTCCATACTTTTCCTGATGTGCTGCGAATTTTCCCTTGTCGAAATGAGATTTTCTTTGTAGATTTCGCCAGCATTTTTTTCTCCAATGCCGCAACCGAACCGGCATCTTTTGCCTTTTCTTTGGCATGAGAAGGCACCGGTGCCAAAATAAGCACCAGTGCCAGAATACTTCCTATAATTCCCACGCCTGCAAACCGCAGTCTGTTTTTTATCATTCTTTTGTTTCCTTTACTCTTTCATTGAAAACTACATAATTCGATTCAAAAATTCTACATAGCCTTTTTTCGTTTCATAAACATCAGCTTTGCTTGTAATTTCCCACGGTGCATGCATATTGAGAACGGCAACGCCGCAGTCAATGACATCCATGCCATACAGCGCCATAATATAAGCAATGGTTCCACCGCCACCGATATCTACTTTTCCAAGTTCGGCCGTCTGATAAGCCACCTTGGCATCTTTTAAGATACCACGGATTTGTGCCATAAATTCGGCATTTGCATCATTACTTCCCGATTTTCCGCGGGAACCGGTAAATTTGTTAAATACCATACCGCGTCCAAAGTAAGCTGCATTTTTCTTTTCATAAGCGGATGCATAAACCGGGTCAAATGCGGCGCTTACATCCGATGAGAGCATTTTTGAATTTGCAAGACATCGGCGAAGGGCAAGGTCTGAATA
>ERZ825384.2111-NODE-2111-length-21144-cov-32.371378_pt1 | contig 21144 bp, 23 predicted proteins | sample MGYA00519931_ERZ825384 | MGnify/ENA primary metagenome ERZ825384 (study PRJEB31778, sample SAMEA3449200) | human gut metagenome | biome: human gut; feature: human-associated habitat; material: faeces | place: United Kingdom | collected 2010/2012 ...
TCGGCAAAATCGACTGACCTTTCTTTTTTACCCAACAATATCTTTAATTAAGGGAGACGGGGCAGTCGGATCCCAGCACGACCAATCTGCTGGCGCTGGCGAAGCTCTTTGGCGTAAGGCCGGAGGAGCTGCTGCAAGAGGCAGAGTGACCGCGTAGAAAAAGAGCAGGCCATCTCGTAAGAGACGGCCTGCGGGAGACTATGCCACATTCCAGCGGGCGGTATCCTCGGTGTCGATGCCGGTGTCGGTCAGTGTTTCGATAAGGTCGGAGACGAGCGTCTCCTTATCCTCGATGGTGTCGGCGTCACCGGTGGGAGAGAGCAGGGAGGGGTCCAGCGTCACGCCGGTGCGCTGGACCAGGTCGGCGCTGCCGATAGTGGGCAGGCGATAGTCGCCGTGTGCCTCTGCCAGATCGGCGCAGGCCGGGGAGAGAATGAACTCCTGCCACAGCTGGGCGGCGGCGGTGTGGCTGGCGCCGGATAAAATGGCGCTGGCGGTGACCTGACCGAAGGTGCCGGAGGCGGGAATTACCAGATGCAGGTCGCCGGAGGTGTCAGCGGACAGGGCGGAGAGCCCATCATGGAGCCAGCCCACAGCGATGACGCACTCACCGGTGGACAAGCACTTGACGAAGGTGTCATCCGCGGCGGTATAGAACTGCACGCTGGTGTCCAGCGCCGTCAGATAGTCCAGCCCCTTGTCGCGGCCCAGCCGCAGGGCGGCGCTGTACGCGGTCAGACGGCCGATCTCCGTGCTGCGGTAGGTGGGCAGCCACACAAGCTCCTGGTATACCGGGTCGGTCAGGTCTGCCCAGTCCTTGGGGGCGGAGATGGTCATGCGCCGGAGCACGTCGCTGTTGACGGCGAAAACGACCGCGTCGACAGATACGCCGTACCAATAGCCGTCCGCATCGCCGTAGGCGGCGTTGGTCAGGTCAGCGGCGTGGACGGGCGTATAGGTCAGCAGCTTGCCGTCAGCGGCCAGGGTGCGGCAGGTATCCGCGCTGCCGCCGAACCATACGTCGCCCCGGGCGCTGCCCGCCTGGGCAGCGGTAATGGCGCGGTAAGTGGTCTTGATGTCGAACAGCTCTTCAAACTTTTCGCACAGGGCCGTCATATACGCCTCGTCGCCGGTGCCGCACACGGTCAGGCGGCCCTCATCGCGGGCGGTGTCGATCAGCGTCTCCAAGCCGGAGAAGGCGGCGGGGTAGGTGGGCGTATCGTCCGTATCCTGCGCGCCGCAGGCGCACAGGGACAGCGCCAGCAGCAGGGCCAGCACTGCGGTGAGCATACGTTTCATAGGGGGACCTCCTTGCGGCCGCCGAAAAAGGGGGCGGCCAGACTTCCTAACATTATAGCGGAGACTGCCGTGGCTGTCAAATTCCGTCGAGAGGCGGGGGACAAAGTATCACATTTGGCGATGTGCCCAAAACCTGAAAGCTTATCTATGCACTATGCACAAAAAGCGCGGCACCGAATATAAAAAAATATTGTGTCGAAAGGGGGTTGTTTTGTGTAATGCGCTGTGTTATACTGACAATCACGTTCGGATGTTTCTATGTGATATGTATTGTATAGGAGGGTGCGGGCATGAAGACTGCAACACGCCGGAGGGCTCTCACTGTGGAGATGACCTCCGGTTCACTTTGGAAAAATATCCTGCTGTTCAGCTTGCCGCTGATGATGACCCAGGTGCTGGAGGTGCTGTTCAACCTCAGCGACGTGGCCATCGCCGGCAAGTATGCGTACAATACCTATGTGGCCCTGGGCTCTGTGGGCTCCACCACCACGCTGGTCACGCTGTTCACGGGACTGCTGATCGGCCTGGGCGGCGGCGTCAATGTGGCTGTGGCCCGCGGGCTGGGCATGGGCAATGACGAGGACGTGGAGCACACCACCCACTCCTCCTTCCTGATCTGTCTGGCGATGGGCGTGCTGACGTGCCTGGTGTGCGTGTTTTTTGCCGAGCCTATGCTGCGGCTGCTGCACACCAAGGAGGAATTCCTCCCCGGCGCGGTGCTGTACCTGAAGCTCTATGCCCTGGGCCTGCCGGCCATGGGCATCTACAACTGCGGCAACGGTATCCTCAGCGCCACCGGCGACACCAAGCGCCCCCTGCTGTATCTGACGGTGGCGGGCGTGCTGAATGTGATACTGAACCTGGTGTTCGTTATCGGCTGCGGCATGGCGGCCGAGGGCGTGGCTATCGCCAGCGCCATCGCACAGTGGGTGTCTGCGCTGCTCATTATCATCCACCTGCTGCACCGCAAGGACGCCTGCCGCCTGGATATCCGCAGGCTGCGGCTGCACCACCTGGCCTCCAAGCGTGTGCTGCTGATCGGCATCCCCTCCGGATTGCAGAACGCTATATTCGCCGTGGCTAACCTGTTCGTGCAGGCGGGCCTGAACTCCTTTGACGAGATCACCGTCTCCGGCGCGGCGGCTGCCGCCAATGCCGATACGCTGGTGTTCAACATGATGGCCGCGTTCTACACCGCCTGCGCCAGCTTTGTCAGCCGCAACTGGGGCGCGGGGCGGAAGGAGCGTATCCTTAAGAGCTACTACATCAGTATGCTGTACGCCGCCGTTGTGGGCGTGCTGGTCGGCGTGCTGCTGACTGTCTTCGGCCGGGAGTTCCTGGGCCTGTTTGCCGACAAGCCCGAGGTCATCGACGCCGGCGTGGACCGCTTGCGGATCATGGCCTTCTCCTACTGGATCGGCCCCCTGATGGACGCCAGCATCGCCGCCTCCCGCGGACTGGGCCGCAGCGTGGCCCCCACCATTATGGTCATTCTGGGCTCCTGCGTGTTCCGGGTCATCTGGATCTACACCATCTTTGCCTACTTCCACACGATCACGTCCCTGTATCTGCTGTATATGTTCTCCTGGATACTCACCGGCGTGGCGGAGTATATCTACTTCCGCATCACTTACAAGCGCAACGTGCTCACTGCCCGCGCCACATGGTAACAAAAAAGACCGTGCCGAGAGGCACGGTCTTTTCCTATTGCGGCGTTACTGCACGGCGGTGAACAGGGCGGCCATGTCGGCGGTGACATCCTCGGTGAAGCTGCACAGCGTCACGCTGAAGGAGTAATTGCCCGCCTTCAGGCATACCAGCAGCTCATACGTGGCGATGTCGCCGTTCATGGCGGATACGGCCACGGCGGGAACGTTCTTCTGACCGGCAAAATCCACGGTGGTCAGCTGGGCCGTCACGTCCGTGAAGCCATAGCTCTCCAGCGCGGCGGGGACCTGCTCTACGGACAGCTCGGCCACATCCTGGGGCGTCACGGTGCTGCCGCCCAGCAGACCCATGTTGGTGAATACGACGTTGATGGTCATCAGACCGTCCGTGGAGGCGGCGTACATATCCTGCACGCTGCTGCTGCTCTCCAAGCGGGCCTTCAGCTCCTCGTCGCTGGTGCTCTCGCGGACAAAGCCGTTGAGCTCGTCGATCTGCTCATCGGTGTAGAAGTACCAGCTGTCATCCAGGGTGCAGCTGATGCCGGCGAAGCGGTTGGTGTAGGTGCCGCCGCTGACGGTGCCCATATCGGGAACAGCATCGTCGGTCACGCCGGGGGTCACGGCGCCGCCGGCCTGATCATCCTTCTGGCTGCCGCAGGCGGCCAGGGACAGGGTCATCAGCAGTGCCAGCGCCAGGGCTGCAAGTTTCTTCATCATGGTGTTACCTCCTGTGCGGGGAATAGTGTTCCCCTTATGCTTACGTTATTCTACCAAATACAACGAAAAATTACAAGGGCAGACCGGCGCTTTTCACCCCTGGGCCGAAAAATCAAAGTCCTTTGCCATTTCCCGACGGAAATCGCGCCTTTAGCCGTTTACAATAACGGAAAAAGGAGGGACGAGCCATGAAACATCTGCTCCCGGCGGTACAGCGCACCGCCCTGCGTATTCCCTGGGCGGCTGTGGGCGGCTGTGCCGCCGCGCTGCTGCTGACGGCCGCCGCCCCCGGCGGGCAGTATGCCCCCTGGGCACTGGCGGCGGTGGCGGCAGCCGGCGTGGGTTGGCAGGGCCTGCTGGCGGTGGTCTGCGCGGGGCTGGGCGCCCTGCTGTTCATGGACTTTCAGCCGGGGCTGCGGCATACCGCCGCGGCACTGCTGATCTTCTGCGCCAACACAGCGCTGTGCAATACGCGGCTGTACCGGCGGCCCCGCTTCCGGCCTATGGCCGCTGTGTGCGCCGCCGGGCTGACCCAGCTGCCGTATCTCATACAGCGGGGCGGACGGCAGTGGGCCCTGTGCATGGCGGCGCTGGCGCTGCTGTATGGCGCGGCGGCGCTGCTGCCCGATCTGCTGCCGGAGTCGGCGGCGGAGCAGGCGGACAAGCGCCGGGCCTGGTTTTTGCTGCTGCTGGGGGTATGCGCCGTGCCGGCGGGCTGGACGGTGATGGGGTTTTCGCCAGCGGTGGTGCTGGCCGGGATCCTGCTGCTGTATTTCGTGGGCCGCGGGCCGACGCCCGACGCGGCGGCCGCCGGTGCGCTGGCGGGGCTGGTACTGGACCTGTGCGGCACGGGAGAGCTGTATCTGGCGGTGGTGCTGTGCGCCGCCGCATCCGCTGCCGCAGGGCTGCGGAGAGGACAAAGAGTGCCGGCGGCCGCGGCCTTCTGCGCCGCGGGTGTGCTGGCGGCCCTGCTGCTGGGGGAGGTCCGCCCTCTGGCGGTGCTGTGCCAGCTGCTGACCGCTGCCGGTGTGTGGCTGCTGTTGCCGGAAAAGGAGGGACCGCTGCTGACGGCCGCCGGAGAGGTGTCTCCGGAGGCCGCGGCACCTGCGGCGGCCTTCCGGGCGGTGTATGACAGCCTGGAGGACCACGCGCTGCTGCTGCGGCCGGAGAACCCCGCCGTGCTGTTTGACCGGGCGGCGGAGCAGGTCTGCCGGGACTGTCCCCTGCGGAGCGACTGCTGGCAGACCCATTATACCGACACGTACAACGCCTTCAACGACGCCTGCCCGGCGCTCCTGCGGCGGGGACAGGCGCTGGCGGAGGATTTCCCGCCGTACTTTGCGGCCCGCTGTGTACGCTTTCCCAAGCTGCTGACGGCGCTGGACGGACAGCTCCATGATTTCCTCCAGCGCCGGCTGCACCACGGGCGGCTGGACGCGGCCTATCGTCTGGCCCGGGAGCAGTACCGGCAGGTGGCTGAGGTGCTGTCACGGACCGCCCCGACGGAACGGCTCCGCCGCGCACACCTGACCTGCCGCACCGCTGCCCTGCTGCGGCCCAAGACCGGCGAAAAGCACTGCGGCGATCAGTGCGCCGTTTTTGATGCCGGAGGGCTGACTTGTCTGGCGCTGTCCGACGGTATGGGCAGCGGCGAGAGCGCCCACTGCGAGGCCGCTATGACCATCCGTCTCCTGCGGCAGTTTTTGCAGGCGGGTATCGAACCTCTCCCGGCGCTGAAGACCCTGAACACCGCTGCCATGCTCCGCTGTCAGGGGGGCGCCGGCTTTACCACCATCGATCTGGCCTGCCTGGATCGGGCCGAGGGCGTGCTGACACTGTACAAGTACGGCGCCGCGCCGTCCTATATCAAGCGGCAGGGCGCCGTGGCCCGCTATCGCGCACAGGCGCTGCCCGCGGGACTGGAGAGCGCCGACGGCGACGTGCCGCCACAGCGCGTGGCGGTGTCGCCGGGCACCTGGCTGGTGCAGGTGTCCGACGGTGTGGCCGGCGAGAACGACGAGTGGCTCCAGGACCTGCTGGCCGGATGGGACGGCACCTCGCCCAGGGCGCTGGCGGAGGAGCTTCTCCGTCAGTCCGTTCAGCGGACGGGCGGCGCGGACGACTGCGCCGTGCTGGTGATGGCCGTCGAGGGCAGGGAGGACCTGCACCGCATCTGAGCGACAAAAAACGGCGGGAAATTTTGCCCGCCGCGCCGTATAACTTTCCGCCGCCGCGGCGATACTATGGCTGTAACAAACAGCGCCCGTCACGGCTGAAGGAGGCATCGGTTTTGGTAAAAGGCGTTTCCCGCCGCGTGATCGTCGTGGACTCTCCCGACCCGCGGATATTCGAGCAGGCTATTTTCATCCTTCCCACGGACGGCGGCGGCGTCAGCTCTCGTCAGCTGGTGGACGAGGCGGTGCGGATCGCCCGCAGCTATGCCCGGGGCCAGACCGGCGCCCGCCGCCGGTGGCGTCCGCCCGCGTGGCTGTGGGCGGTATGGGGCGCGTGTGCCTGCGGTCTGGTGTGGCTGCTGGCTGCGCTGCTGTGACCGCCCGCGGTCCTGTGGCCTGCGGATGCTGTATCAGCTTACTTCCAGCGGTTTCCGCTGTTTCTGCCCTTTTTATCGCGGCGGCTGTGAGCAGTCACCGCCGCAAGGGTCCTGTTTTTTCTCCTCACTTGGGGCGGACGCGCGGCGTCCGCCCTCCTTTTTTACCCGGCGGTATCGTATGCCCTGCTCCAAAAAAAGAGACGCGCCATGCAGCGCGTCTCTTTTTTTGTGATTACCCACAGGTTTTGTTGTCTGCACTCCCGCACATCGCAAGGAAGGGGGAGTGTGAGGGGGGAACCTTTGACGGGTTCCCCCACTCGCGTTCAATCACCCGCCCGCAGGCGACCACTTTTGCGTAGCAAAAGTGCTGCTCCAAAAAGAAACACCATCCGTCTGGATGGTGTTTCTTTTTGTCATGCTGTACCACTGTAGATTTTTGAACCCCCGGCTCAAAAATGCCATGTGCAAGTCGGAATTCTCCGTTCTTTTTTAACTTTTCTCAAACTTTTTTAATGGGCGCTTTCAAGAGCTGCCAATTGGTCGCATGAAAAACCGTTATGCGAAACACTCATTTTTCCTCTGGCATCTTGCTCATATCCGCGGCTGCCCCTTCCAGAAGGTCAGTCACGACCTGATTGAGCTGCGCGGCGTTCTTTGGGGAGATGACCGGCGTATTGGACTGTGACTCAATGTCTTTCCTTGTTCGCCCAGCAACCTGTCCGCCAGCTTTAGCAACTTCCAGATTCTCTTGGAAGGTCGAGGGCTTTCGATCCTTTGAAAACTGTGTGGTGGTGGCTTCTGCCAACATATTCAGCACCAGCTCCAGCGTGGTCATGTTATCACGAAGGTTTTCCTTTTTCAATCCCTTCAGATTTTTGTACTGGCGGGTGGACATCCCCGACCACGCGCGGGAGATCTCATCGGTGAGGATGGCATACTCCACGCCCTTCTGAACGCCGCGGGCGTCCCACTCGTCTGTCAGTTCTTTGCGGACTTGAATGGCCTGCAGCCGCTGGTTGATCCACTCGCGGGTGTACCCCTTTTTGAGATAGGTTTCCAGTGCCCGCTCGATGGTCAGCTCCGGGTCGATGGTTTCCTCAATGCGCTCCCGGCCAACCTGTGCTAACCAGGCTCGGAATGGTTCTGCTTTTGGAGAGGGAATAGATTGGACGATACGGAGGAACTGCTCGGTGTCCGCTACATCGGTCAATCGTTTTTTTCCGTCTGGAGCAGTCATTTTCAACTGTACGATTTTTTCGTACAGTTCAACTGCGCCTTCAGACTTTAGTTTTCTCTTGAGATCACTCCAATAACGGCGTGGATTATCTGTGCCGCTCAACACCTCGCAGACATCGACAATGGAAAAATACCATTCCTCTTTTTCCTCGTCCCACGCCGTGCGGATACGTTTGTCCTCGAATATGATCCTTTTCATACGCATTCCTCCAGTCGTGAAGATAAAAAGAGACACGGCCGTTTCTCAGCCGTGTCTCTCTTTGAAGGGCGAGGTCAGCCGCCCATGATACCGATCTTGTTGCCGTTCTCATAGATGTCCTGCCCATCGATGACTGTGTTTGGACCACTGGGTGTCACATAGCCGAAGCCCGGAACATACACCTGTCCGGCATCATTGGTGCTGCCGCCTGCAGGCTCAGTGGGCTGGGGCTTCACCTCAGTCTGCTCCGGTTTGTAGGTGGGCGGCGTTTCCTTGTTGCGGTCCGCGTCCGGCACATCGTCCGGCACATGGTCCTTCTCCACCTTGCCGGGATGCTCCGGCGCGTCCGGCTTGGCGGGTGTTCCCTGAATGGTCTGTTCTGTACCGGAGCTGTCAGCATCCCTGCCGGGATCATGCTGTTTACCATCCGTCTTGCTATCCACCTTTACCTCTGGATCGCTGATGTTCACAACCGGATCTTTCGTGTCGGGTGTATCGTCCGGGATGGCGGGGTCGATGGGCATGGGCACCGCCGCAAGGCGGCTGACGATCCCCACCACCAGTGCCGCGCAGAGCAGGACGCCTGCCGCAATGAGGATGATGCGTTTTGTTTTGTCTGTCATAGGTCGAACTCCTCCTTTGTAGGGGTCAGTGATTTTTCTTCTTATCCCGAACATACCACAGCTTTCTTCGGAAGTCTACTGCAAGAAGTGAAAAGAACTAAAACTTCGGGATATACTTGGCCTGCACCTGCAGATTTAGGCTCACAGGCGGCAGCACCCGTCCGGCAAAGCGGGTGGTGACCTCCAGATGGAGGGTGGCGGTTGCGAGATACCCCTCGCTCCGGCCTGATGCGATGGCGTTGTTGGAGATATGTACGGACAGGTCGGAGAGCGTATACTCCAGCTCGTTTCCGGCGTATTTCATGCAGCTCTCGCCATCTGTGGTAAGGCCAAGGATATAGGACAGGTTGCCGTAGATATCACCGGCGTCGATGGACTCGAACCACTCGCCGTCCCCCTCCGGGAACCAACCTGCGGCATAGCCCTCCCGCACAGAGTGGTACACATCGTCATAGTTCTCATTGACCGTGGCAATGACCGCCTGCTGCACCGCGTCCCGCACGCCCTGCACGATGATGTTCACCCGGAAGTATTCCGCTATGACCATAAAGAGCATGAGCAGGCAGAGGGTCACGGCGATGACCATGGGATAGCCCTCACCGGAGCGAGAGCGCAAGAGTCGTTTTCTCACTTCCAGTACACCTCCGATCTGCCGCTGGCCTGTGCCGTCAGCTCAATGGGGAAGCTGCCAAGCCCGCCAAAGCCGATGTCCACATCCAGGGTCAGCGTCACCGTCACCTCCTCATTGAGTTGGATGCGGCCGGTACGGGACCAGCGGATGTCCGGGTCGATCTCCAACCGCTCGGACAACACCTGCGCGCGGGTGGTCGTTTCACTCCCGACTCTGCCGGTGATCTCGGCTTCCCGCACCAGCTCGGCGGCGAAGGTGTCAAGCTGCTGCTTCGCCACATACACCGGCAGCACCTTCACCGCCAATGCGATCACCAGCATGGCGCAGAGGATGAGGACGCAGGTGTCGATGTAGCCCTCGCCGGAGCGTTTCTTCCATTTGTTTCTCATCCGAACAGCCCTCCCATCGAGGTGAGGATCTGCATGAGGATGACCACAATGTAGATGAGCATGAAGCAGACCAGCATGACGAAGGAGTACACACGGATCTTGGGCGGGATCTTCGCCGCCTGTGCCTTGAGTCGCTGAAGCTCCAGCTGTTTCATGTCATGAGAGATCATCTGGAAATAAACGCGGCCGTCATCACCGCGCAAGACGCCGATGAGCCCGCGCACGATGTCCGAGAGCATGGGCGACGCCAGCCTGCCCTCGAAACGAACCAGTGCCGCCTCGTAAGAGGACGAGCGCATATCCGCCGTCAGCACATCCAGCTCACGGGCGAAGTCGGGACCGGCGTGTCGCTTGTAGTTTTCAAGGATCGTCAGCACGTCGCGGCTTGCGCCCAATTCCTGCTCCACTGTGGCAACAAAGCGGGGCAGCTCACCCTCGATCTTCTCGCGGCGTTCGGTGACCTTTTCCTCCGCCTTGCGGCTCTCCTTGAAGTAAAGCAATATCGACAGCAGCACCACGATGGGCGAGAGCAGAGGGAAGATCAGCAGACACGGAATGACCGCCAGCAATGCGGCGGCAGGCTTGAGGATGGTATAGGCCAAGTAGACCTCCGGCGTCATATCCATGCCGGCAGCACTCAGCGTGCGTTCCATGCGGTGACGCTTGTACTCGTCCATACGGATGAAGTGAGAGAGCTTGATGGCCCAGCCAAGGAAGATCGCGTCCAGCGACTTCATCCGCTTTTTCTCGGCTCGCCCTGCGGACAGGAGGGCCTTCTCCGTGGAGAGGCGGGGCAGCTTCAGAATGTCTGCCAGAATGAAGAATAAGCCCGCGGCAACGGCCACGCCGAAAAGGAACAGTAAGATCGTCATGTCCGTCACCTCCGATACTCGATTGGCTGGGTCAGCTTGACCACTCTGGCAAAGGAGAGAAAGATAGCGGCGGCACAGACCGCCAGCACCGCCTTGCCGGGTACGGTGGTCATCAAGGCCGCATACCAGTCCTTGTTGAGAAAGTACAGCAGCGGGATATTCAGCACCACCAGCGCCGCCATGGAGATGAATTCCTTGCGGGGCGCGAACACGAGATTCTCCAGCTCCCCATTGATGATGCGCATATCTGATAGCTTTGCCACAATGGGATTAAGGGTGCTTTTCATGCTGTGGTCATACTGGCAGGCGGAGAGTGCCTCGCACCACTCCCGCCACACCTCATTGTCAATAGCAGACTTCAGTTCCGCCAACGCCGCATTCATATCCGGGTCGATGTGCCTGATGCGGGTGAGGAAGCTGCGGAACACGGCTTGCACGGGCGGGTTCAGGTAGTTGATGTTCTCCTCCACGGCGGTCTGCAGATCCTCACTGCGGAGGTAGGCCGTGGTGATGATAGAAAGCGCCGTTTCCAGCTCGGCGGTAACAGCTTTCCTGTAGTGTCCGGCCGTGAGCTTGATGTACCAAAAGGGCAGGAACATCATGCCGGCCGCCAGCACCGGCACCAGCAAGAGGTTATTCATGATGATGGCGATGCCCGCACCCACGGCAAAGAGCAGCAGAGATGCCGCGCACAGCATGGGAAAGCGTTCCTCCTTGCCGGTGGCTTGCAGGATCGTCTGCGCTTCCGATATCTCGCGGCGGAAGAGGCCGGGCTTTTTGCGATGGGTGGTTTCGTTGATCTCATCCCGGATGCTTTTGGGCCCGGCGGTCAACCGGCGGAACACACCCAGCGTGAAATCCATGGGCGAGATACGGAAGATAAGAAATGCGCCGGTGATCATGCCGACGCACGCAGTCAGCAGCAGGGCTGTCAAGTGGCATTCACCTCCTTCTCGGTTTCCAAAAGAGCCTTCAGCTCCTCGTTGGGCATACCGTTTTCCAGCAGGCGTTTGCGCAGACTCACGGAGATCTCGTTCACCTGCGTGTGATGCCCTTCGATGACGAATTTGCCGTCCTCCATGTGGTTTTCCGTGATGACATAGCGGAACAGCGTGTTGTAGCGGCGATCCCCATTGGGCAGGATCTCGCACTCCATGATCTCCATCATGCGGCGCTGCTTATTTTCCAGCTGCTTGCAGAAGACCACGATAGGATACGCCTCCGTCACATAGCTGAGAAGCGTTTCGTCCGACATATCCACGGCTCGTTTGCACAGGGACACCATGCGGCGGTAGGTCGCCTCGCAGGAGTTGGAGTGGATGGTGGTCAGCACCGCCACACCCACGCGGGCGGCCTCCTGCGCAGCATTGGCCTCAGCGCCGCGCATCTCACCCACCACCAGGATGTCCGGGTTGAAGCGCAGGCAGATATCCACCAACGCGATCTGATCGATCCGCTGACGCTCGTTTTCGCTGTCGCGGGTCAGGGTGTGGACCACCGAGTTGACCACCTTTCCGTTTTCCTCCCGCACCAGCTCCAGCTCACGGGAGCCGTTCTCAATGGTGAAGATGCGTTTGCTGTCTGGGATCGTGGTCAGCAGCCAGCCTGCCGCCGTGGTCTTGCCGGAGGAGGTGGCGCCAGCCACACAGATGGAGATCCCATAGCGTAAAAATACGGAAAGCCAGTCCAGCATTTCCCCTGTGGCTGTGCCGCTGCGCAGCAGATCCTCACGGCTGAGATTGTGGCGGTTGACGATTCGGATGGAGGCGGCGACGCCCACATCCTCATCCACCACGGGGGACTTCATAGCGGCAATACGGGTGTTGCGGGTCAGATGCCCCGTGACCAGAGGGCTGGCATTGTCCAGCACCATGCCGGAGGCGTGGAGCATTCGCCGGATGACGGCAAGCGCGTGTTCCGGCGAATCGAAGTGTTCCGTGAGCTTTTCGCTTCGACCGTCCGAATACTGCACCTCGATATCCCGCCACGAGTTGATGTTGATCTCCTCAATGCCGTCGGCGTAGATATAGCGGGTCAGGAAGCCGAACTCCGCCATCTCGGAATAGATGGCGTCCACCAGCTCCGTCTGCGTCATGCCTGCTACGGCGATACGCCGGTCCTGCAGGTACTTGGTGATGTAGCGCATGAGCTGTTCCTTGGAGTCCTCGCCGCCTTCGGTGATGAGTGCGGCGTAGGCGCCGGAGATGTACTCCTGCACCTCCTGCAGCACGGACTTGAAGTCCGTGCCCTCTGCCGACGGGGTAAAGAACAGGTTGTGCGCCCGTCCGAGGGTGCCAATGTCGATGTTCAGAGTCCGCTGCGGCGTGTCGTCCACCACTACGGGGACGGCCTCCGGCTCCGAGGTGACCTGATATTCCGCCGCGTCCCGCCGCTGCGCAGCTGTGGCAAAGACCGAGCCGTTTCGCTTTTCGCCAAGAGCCATATTAAAACACCTCCGCGATGATACGCTCTAACTCCTTGCGGAAGGGGCGGCTGTCCTTGAGGGCGAGGTCGGCAAGCAGGTTGCCGGCAAGATACTGCTCCTCCAGCTCCTGCGAATAGGGCAGCACGAAGGCCGTGTCGCCCAGCACCTTGCCGATGTGATCCGCCGCCTGGTAGGGCTTCACATTGGATGCCACCTTATACTGCTTGTCCATGTCCCACTCAGGCCCGTCCAGCAGAGGGAGCTGACTTGCAAAGTAGTTGACGCTTTTAGGATCGCAGTTGGCAAGGCGCAGGATACTGTCCGCCTCCATCAGCGCAACGGCGGAGAGGATGTCGTTGGCAATGTAGCTGCCGCAGTCCACGATGACATAGGGCGCGATCTGACGCAGGCCGTCCAGCAGCTCTACCACCTGCTTCTGCGTAAAGGGCGGAGTGCTGTACTCGTTCTGCCGTTCGAGCAGCCCCAATACCGCAAGGCAGCCGTTGCGCTTAAAGGTGACAAGGTTATGCTTGATGAGGTTCTCGCTGATACGGGCGGCTGCCAGGACGCCGGCAAGAGAGCCATTGCTCTCCAGAGCGTCCGCGGGACAGATGCACGGCAGCATGGGAGCGGCCATGTCACAGAGCAGAAGGATGACATTTTTCTTCCTGACGGAGAGCATTTTTGCGATTTTCGCCGCCGTTACCGTCTTTCCGCTGCCGGGGCTGCCCCAGACCGCCAGCATACCGCCGCTGTCATTCTGCTCCTCCGGCTTCTCTGTGTCGCGCTGAAAGATGCTGGCCTTTCTGAAATTCATCCTGTCACCTCACTCTCCGGTGTGGCTGCGGCAAGATCGGCGGCTTCGCCCTCCTCAATGGGATCTTCCTCGGGCTCTGCGTACAGCTCCTGAATGAGCGCGTCCTGCGCCTCAATGAACTGCTTTGCGCCATCTGCCGTGCCGCGGTAGACGAGCGTCAGGTGGAGCTTGGCGACCTGCTCCAGCTCCGCCAGCACCTTGGCCTGCTCCGGCAGAACGAGGAAGGTCACGGTAGAGGGCAGCTCCTTCTCATCACCCTTTGCTTCACCGGTATTGGCGTCATAGCCGGTGCTGGCGGTAACAGAGATGATCTCCACGTACTGCAGCTCGGCAGGGATGGAGGTTTCACCGTCCTCCGGGTAGTCCGCCACGATGACCGATACGATGTCGCCGCTCTGGAGCTTGCCGGACAGCCCGGTGGCGAAGCTCTTGATGGTGACAGAGATAGCCTGCTTCGTGCCATCCAGATTATAGAGATAAGCATTCTCGGCGGCAGGCGCGTCCGAGAGCTTGGCGGCGAGAATATAATCGCCAACGGCAAGGTCCGCCTTGGCGTATTTGCCCACTACATTGTCTTTCGCGGTCATAAGGCCGGAGGGGAGATTGTAGGAGCCGACCTCGGCCGTGGTGACCATATCCTTAGTGATAAGCTCACCGGCGTGAATGTCCTTCGTCACACGGACGATCTCCGCCTTCTGGCTGATGCTCTGATTGAACAGCGGCGTGATGCCGAAGCAGATCACCAACGCCAGCAGAATGCAGATGACGCCGATGACCGTGCGGTTTTTGAAAATACTCATGGAGCAAGTCCTCCTTATTCTTAGATGATATATGCGGTAAAGAAGCCCACTGCAAGAAATGGCGCGAATGGATAGCTCTCCGGTGGGCGCGCTTGCCTGCGGATCTTGTGCAGGGCGGCTATTGCAAGGTAGAAAAGGCAGTACAGCACCAGTGCCAGCACCAGTCCGGCGACTCCGCGCAGAAAGCCCAGTAGAAAACCGGAGGCGGCGATAAGCAGCGCATCTCCCATGCCGCCGCGTCCTCTCCGGCTTGCCAGCCAAAATGGGACGGCCAGCGCCAGGCCGAGAAGCCGGGCGGGGCTGAAGGAAATCAGCCCCGCCCCTGCGATGACGATACCGGAAAGGTCATAGATCTGCCTGCGCCGGAGATCCGTCCATGCCGCGCTCATAAGTCCGATGAGGAACAGCGTCCCCTGCAGGACGGATGCCACGGATCAGCCGCCCAGCGCGCCGGCGTAGTTGAACATATCCTTGATACGCTGGTTCAGGGTGGGCATGACCACATCGCCGAACAGAGCGTAGAGGCCAGCCAGCAGCAGAGCACCCAGCACCACGGCGATGAGGATCTTGACGGCGGTGTCGATGTAGCCCTCACCGGAGCGGCGGGTGGCGGCAAGGCGGATGGCCTTGGTGCGGATGGAATTGGCGGTGTTCTTAATAATCTTCTTCATGTGATAATTTCCTCCTACAAGTTATATGTTTCGTATTGTGGGTGGCTTACATGACCTGCTCCGCGGCGGGAGCATTGTCCGGCTGCTGGGCCTGGCGGAGCGACTGCTCGTAGGCGTTCAGCACCGCGTCGTTGAACTGCTGCCGGGCCTCCTTCGTGCAGGGGAAGCAGATGTCGTGATAGTCCCCATGGCTGTCCTTGTACTGCGGCATGGCGACAAAGGGGCCTTTCTCGCTGCGGATGACCTTCACGCCGCGAATGGCGAATACGCCGTTGATGTCCACATTGGCGTTGGCGAGGGTGTACTTGCTGTCCTTCACGGGATAGACTCGGACATCGAAGGACACGGGGGACCGGCTTTCCTGCGCGGGGACGGGGGTGCTTGCTTTGGTCTGGTTCTTGGGCATTTTTCTTTCCTCCATTTCTGATGTTGATATGAAAAAAGCACCCGGCCGGGTGCTCATTTCACGGACACAGATCCATTTCCTGCCGCGGCGCGAACTCTATCTGCCGGAAGCCGACACGGTCGCAGTAGTAGAACTCGCTGCTGTCGGCGTCGTACAGCTCCAGCACATCCGAGATGCCGATAGGTCTGCCGTCGTAGCCGGGAACCGGGTCGCGGAAGAGCGTGTAGATCTCCTCCGGGTCATTGGTCCCGACCAGACCGTCATAGACGGTTTCGTAGTGCTTACGGTCAGGCTGTCCGAAACGCTCCAGCAGGGCTTCATACGGGATGAAGCGCATATTGATGGGGCTGTCCCGCGTGAGCTGCCACACACGGCAGCTTTTCAGGGGCGGAGCCTCCGGGTCGAAGCGGCCGCCCCTCTGCCCCAGCAGGAGGCGGTCATAGACACCGTCCTCCCAGCGGATGGGAATTGCCTGCTTTTGCAGAAAACGCTCCAGCTCCTGCGTTTGGAACATGGTGTCCACCACCGCCTCCTTTCCCGCGATGTATCCGGCAGGATTGCTGTAATAGAGAATGCGGTCATGGTTATCAATGAAGATGCGCTGCACTTACTCACCTCCGATCATTCCAGCTTCATCTCGTTTGCGGCCGGTTCCTCCTGCCGTGGTGCGGTCAGATCCATGAGCTTCTCCCGCGCCCAGTCGGGCAGGTATTTTTCGTCCAGCACACCGATGAAATCCTCCCGGTTCCATCTGGCTGTTTCTCCGTCCGAGAGGCAGGTGGCAAAGACTGCTCGACCACTGGAATGCGGCTCGCATCCAAAGCCGCTCCGAGCATACCAGAGTTGATCCGCCTGACTCCAGCAGGATTCCTTCAGCGTATCCGGCGACAGCACCAGCACCTTGCCGGTGAAGTCCTGCTCGGCGCGGTCACCGACGCAGTGCTCCGCACCGAAGAGATTTAACGCCTGCACCGCCTTGCGGTAGAGATTGACGAAGCCATCCAGCACGGCGGGGTGGCTCCGAACAGTGATCGCGGCATTGTGACGCTCATCCTGCGGAATGTAGCGCCGCTCAGCCCACTGCTTATTGGCGGGGCTGAAGCGACCATCCCACTTGAGTTCATGCAGGGTATTGGCAAGCACCCATGCGGTGCGCTTGTAGCCGTATGCCGTCAGCACCGGCGCGAGGCAGTCCTCGTTCAGATGCATTCCGTCGAAGCTCCGGCGGATGGTGTCCTCGATGGCTTCCCGGCAGGCGATGTTGGCGCGATGGCTTTCCCTCCAGAGCGAAAGCTCATTTCGTTCTCTGGCCTCCTTCGCCGAGTAGGGATAGAGATAGGTTTCATTCATTTGGATCTCTCGCCTCGTTTCTTCTTTGAATGCCTACGGTATCACTTATCGTAGATGACATCGTCGTCCATCAGCATATCCTCCAGCACGGACAGGCAGCAGCCGGACTTGCGCAGGGCCTCCAGCAGCTCGCCGGGAATATCGGAGAGGTCGTGGTCGTAAAATGTCTCGCACACGGTGATCACACCGGAGCCCTCGTCCACATGGCAGTCCAGCTTGGCGTCGGGCGCGATGTCCGCTTCCGCTCTGGCCCAATCGGGAACGGTGACGGCGGGGCGGATCAGCTCCTCGATGTCCGCGTCGCGGAAGGTGCAGTGCCCCTCGGTGCAGCCCTCGCAGCTGCCGCAGAGGTCTGTCAGCTCCCGCATCAGCTGACCGGCGCGGTCCGTCAGGGCGAGGATCGTGCGCACCATCTCCATGGCGGTCATCTCGCTCTTTGACAAAATGACCGCGCCCCTGGCTCCGGCCATTTCCAGCTTTCCCTCATCGTCCAGCCCACAGACGGTCAGAACGGCGGGCGGGATGGTGACGCTCTTGTTGTCGATGTATTTTACAAATTTCATGCTGCTTCTCCTTTTATTGTTCAGATTTTTAAGGGATGCTCCGGCTCATGGATCAGCTCGTAGCGGGTGTCGCCATCGCCGCCCAGCAGACTATCCATAGAGAGCTGCCAGCAGGCTTTGCGGGGGTCATAATTGGTGATGACGACCTCTTCATATTCACTGCCCGCCGTCTGGGACATGCTGTTGGGACGGGAGGTGCGGAAGATATAGCAATCCTGATAGATCTCGCAGATGTAGTCCTGGTAGTTGTAGGAGACGATGAAGTATCCTTCACAGGTGACCAGTACATCATGGAGCCGCTGATGATCCTCCGGGGGAAACTCCACCTCGTAGCAGCTCTCCGCCTTGTAGTAGGGCGGGTCACAGTAGATCACGGCGCCTGCCCGGTCGTACTGACGGATGACCTCCTCGAAGTCCTTGTTCTCCACAATGACATTCGCCAGCCTGCGGGAGCATTCCCAGATCAGGTGAAAGAAACGGCGGATGTCGCAGGGCTTGCCGCCGAAGGACTTGGCGCCGCCGCTGAAGCTGTAGCGGATGAGCTTGAAGAAGTCCGCCGCGCGGCGGATGCTCCCGCGGGGCGCGCGCTCCAGCATAAGGGCGCGGATGGCCTCGGCGTCGGGCGGCTTCAAGTAAACCTCCGTCAGATCCATCTCCTCCTGCAGGTAGTCGTCCGTGAACTCGCCCTTGGAGAAGAACTTGTAAAGGACGTTGAAGTCATCCCGCGTGTTCAGCGGCAGGAAGCCAAGCTCCGCCAGCAGTGCCATGGGGCGGTTTTTAACACAGCAGAAGAGATTCGTAAGATTGCTGTTGAAGTCGTTGTAGACCTCCATGCAGCCGCGCTGGATGGGACGGCACATGGTCACCGTGCCGCTGCCGCCAAACACATCGATGAAGCGGGTGTAGCGGTCCGGCATCAGCTTGTTGATGATCCACAGCAGCTTGCCCTTGCCGCCCACCCAGGGAATAAAGCTGTTCAAGAAGTGTCACCTCCCTCCAGTGGGAGGGAGAGCTGACCAGTGTCCTCATAGTCAGGCAGGGTGCGGGACAGGCCGCGCTCCGCAAATGCGATTTTCTTGATCCGGCTGCGGAGCTGCCGGATGGTGCGCCGCAGCTCCTCCTCGGTGGCGGCATAGTAGTAGCCGCCGTCAAAGCTGCAGATGGGGATGCCGTCGCCCCGCAGGGCGTTGATCTCCCGGCGCAGCTCGGAGCCGCGCATTCGGAAGGCACACTCCAGCTCCCGGCTGGTGACGGCGTTTGCCTCGCCCTTGTGGTAGAGTTCAAGATACTCTGCAAGGGCTTTGTTGATCGGCACAGTTCCTCCTTTCCGGGTCCGTTATCCCGGAGCAGGAGGTCAAATAAGCGCAAAAAAGAAGGGGCCGCTTTTCCCCGTCCGGGAATACGGCCCCTTGGCATATTTCTTCTTCACCATGTCAGAGAAGAAAGATTAGGTTATTCAGTTCTATTTTGAAAATTAAATAGGGGAGATGTATACCTTTACATGTACCCTATCCGCACCGAGTGCTTCAAGGTCAGAAATCAATCCATAGGGATTGCTTAATATGCTCTCTTTATCGTAGACAAAGCACACGAGGGCCTTGCATTTATCTCCATAGCGAGCGATATCAATAGCAAGTTGCTCTCCCACTTCCTTGTCCTTTAATCCAGTTCGCGTCATCTTAGTTTCAATATATGTTTCATATTGCGGCAAGTAAAAGTCTGTTCTTGAGTTCCCGCCAGCATAGCTTGGAACATAATCTTCAGGACGAACATCATCAAAGAAAAGGCGGAGTATCCCTTGAAGTAAATCTTGGACATCATATTCATCGTTGATTTCCAGCGAACCCCGTTTATCATGTCGGTTTAAAATTGAACGCGCACATCTGTGGAAATTCGTACATACTTTTTCGAGAATTTCATCGATATTTTCCTTGGATGATACAGGCGGTATGTCCAAAAACGCTTTAAGAATACCAATCAATCGATCCAGTAGCTTAGCATCATTACCATTTGCTCTACGGGAAATTTCGGAAAACTCTATTGTCTGTGGGTCATCTGGAAATTGATGATTTAATAGTCTCTCACAGTAAGTTAACCATCCTTCGTATACCTCTCCGCTAACAATTGGAATAATTGCAACAGAAGTGCAACTTTTTTTAATTTCCATTCCTTCTGTAATAAGCTCTTGGATTGTTTTCATGTGACACCTCTTTGTTCATGGTAGACTCATTCTAACATGATGAGCTAAAGATGGCAATCACATATTGTGCGGGCATGTTACTGCATATCCATTTCAAAGTGCTTCTGTACCGGCGTCTGCATCGGCTGATAATCTGCGCGGTGCAGCAGCCCGTAGGATGTGAGGGTGGCGTTGTCCGCATGGATGACTGTCTCACCGTAGTTGAAGAGGTTCACATACGGGATCAGCCGAACGGCTTCTTCACGGTTCATGATGAAGCAGAGCTGGTCTAACGCCGCCTCCTGCGGTGAGCTGATCCCCGGCGTGAGGATGTAATCGGCCAGATGCTCCGTTAGGAGCATCGCCGTTTCGATGTCCTGCACCTCGAACTGCTCCAGCAGAGCCTTCAGCTTTGGCACCTCGGATCTCGGAATGTCCCGCGCGGTCTTGGTGAAGGCATTCAATTCCTCCAGCTCCATGGGCAGGTCGGTGAAGTCCGCCGCATAGGGGATGATCCCGTCATAATCAATGACCATGACGCCCTCCCAGCCCTCCACGCCGAGCTGTTCCTGTGCGTCCAGCAGCTCCGCCTCTGCTGCGGGAAGATCCAGCGTCACCGTGCGGTCATCGCCAATGTCGGGATGCAGTCCAAGCGTGAGCCGGAAGAGGTATCCCGGCTTTTCCGGCAGCGTCTTTTGGACAGGCGGCGCGGTTGTCAGCTCGCCATCCTGCAGTACATACAGGCTGCCCACAAAAACGCCGTTTTCGCTGCACCGCATCATTCTTCCGATGCCGGCGAAGTCCAGCATCTTAAAGACAGCATCCGACACGCCATCCAGTTCGGGGATAAAATCGTTTTCTGCGTAAAACCGGCCGAGGGCAGCATCGTCTGCGGCATCCACCACATGGTAACAGTCGGTTTTTGCGCTGACCGCCAGATCCCGCAGATCCTGCAGCGTGATGACGCCGCCGTTGGCGGTTACTTTTCTCTGTACCTCCATGGAAAACAACCCCTCAAAGGCGATTCCTTGTACCTCGTCCAATGCCGCAAGCTGTGCGGCAAGGTCGTTGAGCTCGTTGAGGCTGATATCTAATCCATCCAAGTGGGGCGAGAGATACTCAAAGGCATAGTAGTCTTCGATCTCCATGTACAGGATATCGTCCGTCTGAAGCCGCACCTTGTCCAGCGCGTCCCACAGTTCCCACAGTGAGGCAGGCAAGTCCAGCTTGGCATACGCCTCGTTGTTGGGTACGTCTTCTTTCGCAAGATATACCTCGAATATCTTCTTACCCAAGGGTCATCCCTCCCATTTTCATCCCGTTCTGCTCATAGGCCTTCGGGTCCGCGCCGGGGACATCCCAGCCGTGTAATCCCGTGAGTTTTGTTATCCGAGGAGTTTTCATATCATTCACTTATATCACACCTTTCTAAATTCTGCTGCTGGGATAATATTGCTCAATGCACCACCGTCTTGTATTCTGAAAAAGGCAAAAGCCATTCAGAAATATAGAAGGTGGTGCATTCCATGAAATGTGAAATTGTCACGGGCAATATGCCGCAGTTGTGGGAGGATCTTCTTTCCCAACTACACGAAAAGGAGTACCCCAGCGAGTCTATTCGACATTACCGTGAAGCCATGGGCAGAGTAGATCGCTACATGAGAGAGAATCAAATCCTTGAGTACACCGAAGCCGTAGGTGAAACTTATTTGGCAACACATGGTGGCAGAATCTCCAGCGGTCGACAGT
>ERZ825384.2116-NODE-2116-length-21089-cov-8.903442_pt1 | contig 21089 bp, 20 predicted proteins | sample MGYA00519931_ERZ825384 | MGnify/ENA primary metagenome ERZ825384 (study PRJEB31778, sample SAMEA3449200) | human gut metagenome | biome: human gut; feature: human-associated habitat; material: faeces | place: United Kingdom | collected 2010/2012 ...
ATCAACTGGACTTATTTTACCGTATTGGATGGGCTTGCCCATCCGTTATATTCACGACCACAAAACTTTTTGGAAAATTTGTTTTTCCATAATATTCGATACTAGTAAAGAAAGTATCAAGTGCATGTATAGAATGATTCACCTTCCCTGTATGTTGTTCCTCGTCCAAGACAACATCGTTAAAATTTTCTACATTTATATAAAAATGAATTCCTTCTAGTTTTTCCATGAATTTTCTCCCTTCAATTGTATTTTGAATCTATAAGTGATTGATAAACTCCAAAGTCCAATTTTTACACTCACAAATAACACTTGGCTTGCACATTCCTTGCTTATATCATTACAATCACTTATTATTTTAGTTAACTTGAAAAACTGTTAAATAGTAGAAACCTCCATTATGATTCCTACCATTTATAGTCTTTCTATTTGTTATAATAAATATTGTTTAAGACAATACTTTTCCATACACTATTTCATCCAACTTTTCATCACTAAGTTCACCTATCTCGTGATAACGATTGTGCATATGTTGATGAAAGTTCTTCAATGAATCATAATTTTCTTTGGCATAATTACGTGCATGGTTATACTTCCAATTTTCTTGTTCAGAAGACAATTTATCAATAATGGTTTTTTTAGGGATTTTTTTACCATCTGCATCTTTATACTCAGGTAAAGTTTGATAATATTCTATAACCTGATTTCTTAGATATTTATCAATTCCGAACAAATAAGTATTTCGAACTATATACTTTGGTGTTAACAGAAACACTTCACCATTGATTGTATAAACTTCTTCTCTGTAGGTTTTCCAATTCCTAGTTTCTGTATCCCATGAAGTATAAGTCTTTACTTCTTTTACAAAAACCTCAGCTACACCATTCTCTTCAATTTGATCTTTCGTGTATCTTAACAAGATTTTATATAAAAGATTAGCCAATAAATCTGACAATCCATCTTTTGAAAAGTTTTTAACAAGAATCACCAGATCCGGCAAAGAATTCAAATTTGGATTTTCTTCTAATATTGTTTTTATTGACTCAAAAGCTTTTTGCATTCCACTAATTGAATTACCTTTCCCATTTCTGCCATTACCATAACCGAACTTTGTTTCATTACGTTCCGAAGAATGAGCAAACAACTCTTTCTGACGAGAAAAGTTTTTTGTTCTAAATGAATCAAAAAGCTCAATTTCAAAAGATTGTACAACTTCTGCCATCTCTTTACAGATATCAGAAACGCCAAATTTAATTAAGTAAGGATCCAAGAATAATTTCGTATCTTTTTTACGATTAATATCAACAAAATCTAAATTCTTATGTCCTTTCTCAATGTTAAAATATTCACTCAAATGATTTTTCATCTACTACCTCCTTTTTCTGTGAATGTTAAAGCATACACAAAGCGGAGATGAATCATCCATTGAAAAACCAACTATTAAATGTTATTATAAGTTCGCTAAAATTTAAGATTACATTATAATTGGTTTAATGTGATCCACCAAAAGAATAGATTGTTTCTACAAGTCTATTCTTTTTTTGTGTCTGCCGTACCGTTATGATATTTAAACATTAATGATTTGTCAAGTATTTATATCGATTATGCCGAATTATTTTCGGCATAATCGATTTTTTAATATTTAAATTGACTTTATTTTCATTCACTAATATAATATATATGCCTAAGAATTTTTGAGGCAAAAAGAGGTAATAATATGTTCACATATTTAAAAATAAAAAACTATAAATCATTCGATGATCTTACAATTGATTTCACCGATAAAAATGGAAAGCCAAAAAAACTAGTTGTTATTTATGGAGAAAACGCTACAGGTAAAACTAATATCGCATCAACATTTTACTTTCTAAGTGAAATTTTACATACTATGGATGTTAGAGACTTATTTCAATCAATTCTATCTAAAGAAAATGATATTGACGAAAACTTTATAAACTTTTTAAAAGATTCACGTTTTTTTCACGATTTAGAATCACTTATAAAAGATACAAAAACAATCGATTCAAAAGAACCGATGTATGTAGAGTATGGATTTACTATAAACAACAAAAAAGGAGTTTACATAATTGAAACAGATCAGTCACAAATCATTCGTGAAAAACTTGAATATACATTAACAAAGAATAGAGGAGTTTACTTCGATTTAACTCCAAACTCGTTTAAATTTAACAAAAAACTTTCTAATTCACAAGATGTATATGAAGAAATAAAAAAAGGTTATTATAAATTTTGGGGAAAGCATTGTATGCTATCAATAATAAGTCATGAAATCATCGATAAGTCTGACTCATATATTAAAAATCAATTGAACGAAAATTTTAAAATCCTTTTAAATCATTTTTTTAACATTTCAGTTAGAGGTACATTTACACATAACCAAGATACTGATGGTTTATTATATAATTCAGGATTATCCAATCTTAGTAAAGGCATAATCAAAGAAGATGAAATAAATCAGTTGATGAATCAAGAAAAATCTCTTAAAATATTTTTTCCACTAATAAATCCAGATATCCAGGATGTTTATTATGATTTAGAAAAAAAAGATAAAGAAATTCAATACACTTTATATTTTAATAAATATATTTCTGGTAAAAAAACAACAATCCCATATTATTTAGAATCCAATGGAAATCAACAGATTCTAAAAATATTACCTTATTTATATAAAGGAGCCAAAGGATATGTATCTATTATTGATGAATTTGATTTAGGCATACACTCTAGATTAAATCAAATGCTCATCCATGATTTAATCCAAGAATTAAACGGACAATTAATACTAACTGCACATGATTTAGCTTTATTAGACACTTCATACTCTGGTATTCCAAACGATTCAATTTATATGATTTATAGAACTGACAATGTTGGTAATCGAGAAATTAAATGTTTAACGAAAATAGATTCAAAATTAAATGCTAACTCAAATATATCAAAACAATATTTATCCGGTAAATTCAACATTCCCGATGACGATATTTATTATATCAATGATACAAAAATCGACTACAAAGAAATTTTCAAATGTCTAGAAAAATAATTTATACAATCTCGAATAAACTCTATAAGATTCTAGTAATATGAGTGAATACTACTAGAATCTTTTTATATAACTAGTATTCTAATATTTTTTCTATTTGTCAAAATTAAATCACAATATAAACTTATATCTATTGTCAATAATACCATTAACAAAAATAATTTTAAGTACAGAAATATAATTTACTTAGTTAAGGAGAATATTTTTTCCTAGAACTAAGAAATTATTTTTCACTAGAATAAGAAATTATTTTTTACATTTTATAAAAAATATGTTATATTAACTGTGACGAAGGTGACGCAAGAGGCGCACGCCCAGCTTCTGTACGCAGAGGCTGGTTTTTTTATTTACATTTTAATTAAAAAGCTTAACAATTTAAACAATTAAACGATTCTTCCTTATCTGAATCGCTTTGCCTAGCATTCAAAACATTATATTTAGTAGTTACAATTTTTATTCTACGACTATTATATCCATTATCAATCAAATTCGGCTTTGGATACAAAGTCGTTTTCAATTTATCCTTGTTCCGATAAAAATTATTTAATAATACATTTAATGCTTTTACAATTTGAGAATTTTCAATTTTTTTATCCGTTATTTTACCTATAAAATACGGAATAATCGGTTCATAATGATTAACTATATTCCTTAAATTACGAATTATTTCTAAATAGGATGAAAAAACATTTATATAATTCAATCTGATTCGATTGGAATCATAATCTAATAGTTTTGAAATAATATGTTGTTGTGAATACGAATCCAACATTGTAAAAAGAATCTGTAATTCACCAAAAGTTAAAGCATTTGGTAAAACCCACATTGGTACATATTTCTGCGTTTTGATATAATGTCTTATTAATTCATTTTTAGATTCACATTTATTCGGATTTTCTATATTCTTCCCACCGCCATAGAAATATATTTTTTGGATCAAAGAGAATCTAGAAACAAATAAATCACGATTGTAGATATATTTTCCACTTCGTAATTCCATAAAAATGTTTTTACAAAATTTAGGTATGTTTAATTCTTTTATCGACAAGCCATTTTCTAATGCATTAAACACTTCATCGGTCGAATCATATTTAATTATTTCATTATAGAACGCTTCTATTTCCTGTATATAAGAAATACAATAAACATCATTTTCTTCATCTGGGCTAGAACTTTCCGTATATTTAGTACATAATTCTTGAATAAGCACATTTTTTTAATGTCTTTCAAAATCACCTATTAACTCATATAGCACTTGTTCAATATTTTTATCAAGTTCAAATATCTCAAGTATTTGTTCTATTCTTGTGACATTTTTATATACATGATCTTGTTTTGGGCCTTTAAGTCCGCATGCAAAGAATTCTTTATATGCATTAATCAATGATACATAGTTCTGTTCAACCAAAGTATAACGATATTCTTCAGGTACGATTATTTTCTTATTTTCTTTCAAATACTCAATTTGTTCATCTACAGTTTTGTAAGTTTTAAATGTGCAGTTTCCTTCACTCATTCATAAACCTTCCATTTCTTTGTATAAATATTCTATCATGCTGTCGCCCAAAATTCGATACTATATACGACCATTAATAGAATCACTATCAATATTCATCCATAATCTTATGATCACTTGACTTTATAACCTGAAATAACTCATTTATATTTTTCCAATCTTTGTTGTGCCTCTTCAAAAGTAGCTAGAACATTTTTGCCTTGTATATATTCTTTATATTTTTCATATTGATACTTATTTTTCCGATGTACAACCTTTGGATCAATATCATCCCAGACAAATTTAACGCTCTCGTAAGTCATTGGAAATCTTATAGGAAATCTAAATCCACCCTTTTTATCAACAATTCTTTTTAATAATTTATTGTGTTTTAAATTATTATTCGCAAACTTTAGTCCTAGAAAAAAATTAACATCTTCTATAATCATTATATTGGATACTCTTTCAAAATAATCAAATAACCAATGTAAATGTGTACCAACTTTATATTCAACCGCCTTAATTAATTCTTTATTAAAAGGATCGTCTAAAGATTCTTTAATTGCATCGTTCATTTCGTTATAGCTCATTTCAACTCCATATTCAAACATAAATCCTCCTTTGCACTATTTCCTTCATTATAACATTCTCTAAAATTTATTTTGTCAAGATTTTCAAGCCATAACTGATTCATATGTTAATTTTAATTGTACAAAACAGCTTTAAAGCACAATCTCAAATCATATTGATTATTTGATTAGCTTTATTATATACTTTATAAAATAAGGAGAAATTTGATATGAAAAACAAAATTTTTAAATTATTTAAAGACAATTACCAAATGATTATATCCGTTGGAACTGTATCATTAACAATCGTATATGCAACTATTTGTTATTTTGTTTATATATATAATCGAGGACAGGTTGATGCATTACATATTGATCCCCATTTAATAAAAATCAACTATATCGAATATATTTATGCCTTAATATTTGTGTTACCTTTTTTACTATATTTCTTTTTGACTTCCAACTGGATTTATCATAATTTTAAATCACAAAAAGACATTTTAAAAAAGCTTCCTGTAATAATCATTATAGTCATATGTACTTTTTTACCATTTTATATTTCATTTAATTACTTGATTCCTAATCAACATGATTTTATATATGTATTAAAAGGATCTATATTTTTATACGTTGCCTTTATACTTCTTTTTATTGTTTTATTATATTGCAGTGGAAATTTTATATCTGATTTGAAAAAGCTTGCATTTTCCTCAGGTATTATAGCCATAATTTTTGTATTATCTCTAATTTTTAGTATATTTAATGGATGCATATATTACAATGGTTTTAATTCCATAAAGGAAAAGGATTTTTACATAACAACCAGCATTAATAAAATTAATTATATAATGGTATATTGTAATGGAGACCAATATATCCTCTGCCCCTATGAGTTAAAAAATGATGTTCTTATAATCGACACTACCACACATAAGGTAGTTGGTGTAGAAAGTATTGAAACAAAAACCATAGATTCTAAATCTGTCGAATTAAAATCATAAACACACATGAGTCTATTAACTACATATCTATTTTTTTTAATAGACATTTTTATTAAACACAAAAACGCCTAGAGTTTGTCTCTGGGCGTTTGATTTATACTATCCTAATTTCTTAAGGATGTTATCTAATTGTGTTTTCGTCATTTCTAGCTTTTCTGTGTAAGATGCTAGTTTTTCTTTTTCTGCATTGACTTTTGCTTCTGGTGCTTTATTGACGAAGCCAGGGTTTTTCAACATGCCTGAACAACGTTTGATTTCGTTTTCTAGGCGTGCAATTTCTTTTTCTAGTTTTCCTTTTTCTTCTTCTAAGTCAATTAATGCATCCATTGCGACTGTTAATACAGCTTTTTCGATTGTACGAGAAAGTACATCTTCTGTATTAAGGTCTTCTTTGACTGTAGCGTGTGCCATTCGTGCAAGGATTGCAGTTGATTCTGTATTTAGTGCTACATAGCCATTATCGTTGTGTAGTGAGATTGTTAAGTCTTCACTTGGTTTCATTGAGTATTCGACTTTGATTTCACGTACGGTTTGAATAGCACTGATGACTAATGCCATTTCGTCTTTTTCTGCGTCTGTGTATTCGAATTCAACTTTTTCTGGCCATGTTTCTACGTTTAAGCTTTCTTTTTCGTGTGGCAAGTTCAAATAGATTTCTTCTGTCACAAATGGCATGAATGGTGATAATACTTTTAGAATTCCCATCACGACTGTGTAAAGTACAGCTTTTGTATTGGCTACTAGGCTTTCGTCTTCTGAATATAGTGTGGCTTTTGATAGTTCAATATACCAGCTACAGAAATCATCCCATACAAAGCTATATAGTTCGTTTCCTACGATGGCTAATTCATATTTATCCATGTTTGTTGAAACGTGGTCTAATACTTCGTTAAAGCGTGCTAGGATCCATTTGTCTACGCTATTGGCTTTTGCCATATCTAGTTCTGGTTTTGTATCCCCAATTTGCATTTGAACATAACGTGCTGCGTTCCAGATCTTGTTAATGAAGTTCCAGCTTGCATCCATCTTCGTTTCATCAAAACGTAGGTCTTGTCCTGGTGTTGAGTTTGTTGTTAAGAAGAAGCGTAGTGCGTCGGCACCTTTTTCTTGAATCACATCCATTGGATCAATACCGTTTCCTAATGATTTAGACATTTTACGTCCTTGTGTATCACGCACAAGTCCGTGGATCAATACGTCTTTGAATGGACGGTTCTTCATGCAGTAGCGTGTTTGGAATGCCATACGTGCTACCCAGAAGAAGATAATGTCGTATCCTGTGACTAATACATCATTTGGGAAGTATCTTTCTAGATCAGCTGTGTTTTGTGGCCAGCCAAGTGTTGAGAATGGCCACAATGCACTTGAGAACCATGTGTCTAATACGTCTTCATCTTGTGTCCAGTTTTCAATGTCTTTTGGATCTTCCATTCCCACATAGATTTCACCTGTTTCTTTGTTTGTCCATGCTGGAATTCTGTGTCCCCACCATAACTGACGTGAAATACACCAGTCTTCAATGTTTTCTAGCCATTGTTCAAATGTTTTATTGAAACGTGGTGGTACGAAGTTAATTCTTTGATCTTCGATTTCTTGGTTCTTCAATACTTCTTCAGCCAATGGTTTCATCTTCACAAACCATTGTTTACTTAAGTATGGTTCTACAATGACGCCTGTTCTTTCTGAGTGTCCTACTTGGTGTAAGTGTTCTTCAATATGATCTACAACACCAGCTTCTTTAAAGTCGTTAACTAAGGCTTCACGACATTCAAAACGATCCATACCAGCATATTTACCACACATATCATTCATAGTTCCATCTGGATTCATACAAATAGGCATTGGCAAGTTGTATTTTTTAGCTAATGCGAAGTCATTAGGGTCATGTGCAGGTGTACATTTCATTACGGCTGTACCAAAGCTCATGTCAATATAGTCGTCTGCCATGATTGGAAGTTTGTCTCCGTTGGCAGGGTTAATGGCGTGCATTCCAACAATGTCTTTATATCTTTCATCATCTGGATGTACAAAAATTGCTTGGTCGGCAAACATAGTTTCTGGACGTGTTGTCGCAATGACTAATTCTTGTCCTGTTTCAACCACTTTATACTTGAAGTAGTACATGTGACCCATGATTTCTTTGTGTTCAACTTCAATGTTTGACAATGCAGTTTTAGCTTCTGGGTCCCAGTTAATAATTCTTTCACCTTGATAGATCAATCCATCATTATATAAATCTACAAAGACTTTACGAACGGCTTGAGACAATCCTTCGTCCAATGTAAAGCGTTCACGACTGTAGTCTAAAGATAATCCTAATTTAGCCCATTGGCTACGAATAGTCGAAGCATATTCTTCTTTCCATTCCCACGCTCTTTCTAAGAATTTTTCACGACCAATGTCATAACGAGAAATTCCTTCTGATTTTAAACGAGCGTCTACCTTTGCCTGTGTCGCAATACCCGCATGGTCCATTCCGGCTACCCAGCATACATCGTAGCCTTTTAATCTTTTATAACGGCATAAAATATCTTGTAGTGTTGTATCCCATGCATGTCCCAAGTGTAACTTTCCTGTTACGTTTGGTGGAGGGATCACAATACAATATGGGCGTTTAGACAAGTCGCCCGCTGTGAAATATCCTTTTTCAATCCAATTTTGGTATTTATCATTTTCTACTGCTAAATGATTATACTTTGCTTCCAACGTCATCCACAATCATCCTTTCCATACATATAAAAAAGCACATCCCCATAGGACGTGCTTGACGTGGTACCACCTAATTTTATTCTCATTCACATTAACGCTGTGTCACGAAATTTACTACTCTTAGTTCATAAATTCAACTCAAAGACTACCTTCACTTATCCAACACACAAGCTTTCACCAAACGCTTGCTCTCTTAAGAATTGGTATAAACTACTCCTTCTTGTCATCGCTTTGAATTTAGTTTATCAAAGAAAAAGTAAAAACTCAAATCATTTTGAAAAATTAGTTGTTTTATTCTCTACTTTACTATATGATGATTAAAGAAAGCGGTGTAAACATGGATAATCAATTATACAATCAAATCAAAGCTGTTCATGAACAATATATTAAAGAACAGAATCGTTTAGAAGACGAAATCGATAGACTAAGACGAGAAATCGTTTGTCTAGATAATGAAGACGAAATTGAAGCGTTAAATAAACTCGTTAAGATCGATGATATTAAGCGTAAGATGGTTGTAGAATTCATTCATAGTTTAGATAAGATTGTAGAACAGTAATCTACAATCTTTTTTATAACTATTTAACGCAAGATACATTCAAGTACTTATTGTAGTCCTTAAAACTAGCATCTCGTGAATAAAATACAATTAAATTAAGCAAATAATCTGATTATGATCAGTTACTATATAATCACTCTCTTTTTGATTTAAGTTATATATTTTCGAATTGAAAGCAACAACCTTAAGTCCTGCCATCTTTGCAGACTTTATACCAAACTCACTATCTTCCACAACAAACAACGGTTTTCCTTTTTTTATTTTAAGAATTGCATTATAGATTTCTGGATCAGGCTTTGTGTTCTTCACATCTTCTCTGCCAATATAAAACTCTACAAATCGATTTAAGTCGAGCTTTTCTAACACTTTTTTTATCACATTTCTAGGGGAAGACGAAGCTATGACGATATCAATATTTAAATCATGTAATTTGTAAAAACAATCCTTTACATTTGGAAAGGCAATTTTCAAATAATCTGGTTCTCCAGACGATTTAATATAATCTAAATATTTTTCTATAAGTTTTTCAATATCATTTCCAGATATATAAGACTCAATTCTTTTAAACACATGTATCATATCTAATCCGATTGTTTCCATCAAGACTTTATCAGGGATATTAAAATTATTATTACTCAAAAAATTTCTCAATAAGTTCAAATACCAACCTTCACTATCAATTACTACCCCGTCCATATCAAATATGATATATCTATTCATGCTTTTATCCGCGTTTAAATGTACCAATCATCTCTATAAATGACACATCTAATGTAGAAACGGAATATTCAATGACAGTTCCATCTTCTGTAAATCCAGTATCCTGTATGATTAAAATAGGTGTAGCTTTATCTATTTCTAATACTTCTCTAGCTTCTTTATCAGCCCATCCTGGAATTAATTTCTCCTTAATTGTAGTAACAACTAAGCCTTTAGAATCTAAATACCTATAAAAATTTTGTGCGGCATCTTCTGCATCTCTTTCAAAGTCCAACAAATAATCTTTTCTTATATATGATCTCGAAAAAGATGCGGCTTTTTTATCTGCATAACGAATTCGGTCCATATACCAAACATGATCACCTGTTTCTATTTTTAATTGCCTAGCAACATCTGAACTTGCCTCTACAACGCCACATTTTACAAATTTTGTTTTGCAAACAAAACCGTTACGATTAATAACTCTATCAGTTTTATATACTGATGGACTGATAATATCATGCTGGTTATCCTTTTGCTCTTTTGAAGATACAAATGTTCCTACTCCTTTTTTTCTATACAAATATCCTTCAGTACACAGTTCATTTAATGCTTGTCTAACGGTCGTCCTACTGACGTTATATTTTTCAATTAATTCCCTTTCAGTAGGAATAGCTTCATCTTCTTTGTATATATTATCATCAATCGAATTAATAATGATTTGTTTTAATTGATAATATAGTGGCAATGGTAGGCTTTTATCTATAATATATCTCATAACTTTTCACTCCATCTTCTTTATATATTGTAACATTTTAAATTTAAAACAAACATTTAAACTTCCCTTAAAAAAGGGTGATTTTGCACCCTTTTAATCTTAAAAAACTATTTATATGCATTTCCCATATCCATATAGCACTCTAGAATTGCTAATTCATCACCTTCATTTTTAGGTTTAATAATGTATTGACCTATACTAGCTGGAATATATAATGCCTCAGCATAATGCAATTCAATTGGTTCAAATTCATCATACGGGCTTACAATCAAAGCTTCTTCACCTTCTACTAATACATGAAGTTTCACATGATCTTTAGTTTCAAAGAATATTGGTTCATTAAACCAATACCGGTCGATTTTCAGTAGCTCATATTCCATTGTTCCACTATGTTCTTTGCGCCAACCCGTTCCTCTAGCGACTTCACTTTTTTTAGAAATTAAATGTTCCTTAACAAAGTTTGTCTGATATCTTTCTTGAATCACTTTGGATCCATGCTCTATGTTAATTGGACGAGGCTTTCCATCAGCATCAATTCTTCCCCAATCCCATAATTTAAAAGTCTGAAATCCTATTGGATTAATTTCAAGAACTAATGTATTCTTTCCAGAGGCATGTATTGTACCGCTTGGAATATAAATATGATCATGCTTTTTCATCGGAAAACAATTAATCCATTTTGCATCATCAAACTCTCCTGTTTCTTGAGCTCTTTTAAAAGCATCGACAAGCTCATCTAATTTAACACCTTCTTTTGTTCCTAGATATACACAGCTTTCATCGCATGTATCTAACATATAATAACTTTCATAATGTCCAAAAGGAAAATTAAATGTTTCCTGAGAATATGCAATATCTGGGTGAACCTGCAAGCTTAGATTTCCACCTCCCCAAGTATCTAAAAAGTCACATCCAACAGGGCAATTATAGCCAAACCAAAAGAAATTCTGATTACCAAGGAAAGAAATTGGTTGATATTGAACAATATCTCTACCAACAATTCTAAATTCATTTGATCCCAATTTAGCAATAGCATTTTGAAAATTCATCCAGCCTGTCATTCCCCACGCTGTATTCTCTTTGTCTAATCCTCCATTTAAAACATCTTTACACCAATGTCCACCCCAAACGCCTCTATTAAAGAATGGTTCTAATTTAAAAGGATGTGTCGCAAAATAATTTAATGCTTTTCTAAAATCATCTCCTGTTGTCATAATAGGATTATCTACATCATCTCCATCAATAACAAAATCCATTTCATCAAAAATGTGGCGTTTATGATTATCAAAATACTTTGATTCGACAAAGTTAAATATCTTTTCCTTTGTTAAAGGATCTTCATCAGGATTTTTCATACCCCAATTTTCTAGTTTGCCGAAAAATCCATCTTTAATTCTTTGAATAGTGATATTATTGTAAATCAGTATATTGCCTTTGACAACCCTGCTAGCTCCAATTCCATAAACAATGACTAGCCCTTTTGATTTTTTAATATCATCTTGAGCCATTTTCACTTTCTTTTCGTCAAAATACTCCTCTAAGTTTCCTATAGCAAATACTCCATTGATTCTATCGTTTGTCATATACCGATCTAATCTATTATGCAGTTCATTTAGTGATGGCATTAAATCACTTGTATTAATAATCAAAGAAGGATTTAACTGTTTAACCAAATTTTCTCTTATTTCTATATGATTAATATCATAGTATGAATCAATAACAACAATGCAATCACCAAATTTTGATATTTCATTTTGAATTACATTAACTATTTGCTTATATCCTTTCCAAGATTCAGTATCTTCTACTAAAAACACCGGATGTAAGTCAAAATTCGGACTTCTTTCATTAATTTTTTCGTACATATAAATTCCCCTTAAATATCCATATAAATTTCTAATACAGCGCATTCTTTATCTTTTGATAATCCAAATGGTTTTATGATATATTGACCAGCTTCAGGTGGAATGAATACAGCCTCAGCATAATGAATGATCATTGGGTCGAATTTGTTATCCAAGCTTTCAATAATTGCCTCTTCGCCTTCTACAAGCACATGAATCATGATACAATCATTAGGATCAAAGTGTACTGCCTTTGTAAACCAGTATCTATTAACTTCCATAGGTGCTTCAAATGGCATACATCCACTACGCTCTTTTTTCCATCCAAATCCAGAATCAATTTCTTGTTTTTTTGAAATGAATTGATCTTTAATCATAGAAGTTTGGAACTCTTCTTGAATTACATGTTTACCATGATCAATATTAATCGGGCGAGGTTTGCCATCATAATCTAATCGACCCCAATCCCATAGTTTAAAAGTAGTAAAACAAAACATATCAATTTCCAATGTTAATGTATTTTTACCCGATGAATGAATTGTTCCTGCTGGAATAAAAACATGATCGTGTTTTTTCATTTTGAAATGATTAATATATTTTTCATCATCAAAATTTCCACTTCTTTGTGCTTCTTCAAAAGCATCAACGAGATCATCTAACTTCACTCCATCTTTTGTACCCAAATAAACAGAACTATCTTCACATGTATCAAGCATATAGTAACTTTCGTAATGTCCCCATGAAGAGTTAAACTCCTCCTGAGCATAAGCTATTGTTGGATGTACTTGTAAACTTAAGTTTCCTCCTCCCCAAGTATCTAAAAAATTCACATGTAAAGGGCATCGATATCCATACAAATACCATATTTTTCTTCCTAGTATTCCTTTTGGATTATATTGTATTAAATCTGTTGAAGGAAACTCAAAAATTCCATTTTCAAGTTCTACAGCAACAGCTTGCCAGTCTAAAAAGCCAGTAATTCCCCAAGCAGTATTTTCCAAATCCAATCCTGCATTTAAAACTTTTTGACACCAATGTCCGCCCCATACACCTTTCATAAAAATTGGAATTGGTTTAAATGGACTAGTTGAAAATTTATTTACAATTTTATCAAACTGTTTTTGAGTAATCATTACAAACTGATTGTCTTTATTACAATCTATGATAAAATCGCATTCTTTCAGCATTTTCCTCTTATGTTTATCTAACACTCGACTTTCTAAGAAATTAAATCTTTTTTCTTTTCTTAAATACTCTTCTTCAGGATTATTAGCCCCCCAGTTAGTCAAACCATTTTGAAATCTATCTTTGATTGTCTGATAACTTATTGAACCGTAAACCAATAAGTCCCCTCTAGTGATAAGACTAGCTCCGACACCATATAAAATTGTTAAACCTTTAGATTCTTTAATTTTATTTCTTAACTCTAGTATCTTTTTTTGATCAAAATAATCGATGATCTTTGCTATACTAAAAACTCCGTTAACCCTATCTTCTGTAATAAATGTACCAAATTTTTCTTGTACAATATCTTCACTATATTTTGCAAAATTCGAATCAAACAATGAAGTTGGATTTAACATTTCAATTATATCTTTAATGACTTTCTCATTAATTCCATAATAATAATCAAAACAAATAATATAATTATCTTTATTGATTTGGTTTTTAATTGTTTTTACAATTTCATCAACACCAACATTTGCTTTTATATCATTCATTGTTTTAACAGGATATAAATCAAAATTAGGAACTCTATTTTCTACTTCGTACATAAATTATACTAACGACAAAACTTATCCACTATAAGCTAAAATTGTCATATCTCCTTTCCACTTTAATTCTTTAACTTCAGCAGTGATTAATAAACAATCCCCTGCTTTTAATGGAATACCATCTATTTCACCAGTTCCTTCGATTACAAATGCACCTAAATAAGGTTTTGGCATTTGTAATTTTCCTTCACCATCAATAACATATTTATATACGGAGAAATTTTCATTATCTGTTAAATTAATTTCAGTAACACCTTTATCATTTCTGTACCGGTAATATGTATTTTGGCAAACGAATGGAATCAAAATATTTTCCTTTGCTCTTTCGATATCTAATTGACGTTTTTTTCCATCTCTATCCAAACGGTCATAATCATAGAATCTATACGTTACTGGACAAGGATTACAAACTTCCATAAACATAGTTCCTTTTTGAATCGCATGTAATGTTCCTGCTTGAATATTATAAAATGATCCAGGCATAATTGGATATCGCTTTAATAATCCTTCCCAATCCTTTTTATCAATATAATCTTCTAATTCTTTCATAGTTTTAGCATTATGGCCCATAACAATATTTGAATTATGTGGACAATCAACAATATACCAACTCTCACTTTTTCCGTGACAATTTAATTCTTTCAATGCATAATTTTCTGTTGGATGAACTTGAATACTTAGGTCAGAACAAGCATAACCTATCCCCATAGAGACTGGAATATGTTCCCACTTCAGCGTTGATGGAGTACCAAATAATTCTGGATGTTCATCATAAAGTTCATTTAATTTTTTTCCTTTGTAATCACCATTTAATATCTCATTAGCATCACTAGACAATCCACTAAAAGCTCCTAAACCAGCAATTGTATTTCTATCTGTTTCTTCTGGAATATACTTATCTACATTATATTTTTTTAGGATTGATCCATCTCCCCATAATGCATTAAAGAATGTTGGCTTTAAAAAAATATATTTATTGTTCATATTCATTCAACCTTTCTATTATTTCTATAGCTTCATTCACCCCATTAATAACATAACTTGATATAGATTTTGCTTCTTCATTTCCGTGTTTCATACAGAAACTATATTTTGAAAGTTTAAACATTCCTATATCATTTAAACTATCTCCAATCGATGCAATTTGATCTATTGGGATACGATTAAGTTTAAGATAACTTTGAATACCCATTTCTTTAGTTGCGTCTTTGACATTAATATCATAACTAAATTCTGAAGTAATCTTACAGCTATATAATTCCTTATTAATTTTTCTATTTTTGAGATATTCATCATAAAATTCTTGATGTAGATTTTTATTTGGAAATATATAATTTATATGAATAATAGGAGGATTATCTTCATTCAAATATTCATCTAAACTTTGATTTGAAATTTCACATGGTTCATTCAGAAAAAGATTTTCAACATATGTATTTGCACTTTCGAAAATATATTCATTATTAATATTTGTGGCTTTTATATACATTTTAAATTTTTCCATATTTCTGTATATATCTATAACGTCATTTTTAGTAAAAGGCAGCAATTTAACCGTTTTTTGTTTCAAGACAATTTCAGCACCATTCCAACCTATATAATCAAAATCAAAATCTTCCATTTTATCTGTGATTTTATTTAAAAATGTATGGTGACGAGCTGTAGCTATTACGAATTGATTTCCTCGTTCTAACCATCTACGTATGGCTTCTATGTCAGTTATCTTAACATCTTTTTTTTTGGGAGTTAACAAAGTATCATCTAAATCACAAAAGATTACTTTTATCATTTTTAAACAATACCAATCAAGCCTAACAAAATAGAAATAATTAAGTAAACTCCGATTAACTTAATTGCACTAAATTTTTTAAACTTTAGTAAATAGAATCCTAATAATACTAAACACATTGGAATTAACTTAGGGAAAATACCATCTAATACTTCTTGGAAATTAATCGTACTATATTTACTTGTGTATTGAGCAGTAATAGTAAAATTAACATAACTTGCAGTAATGGCTCCTACAACTGTTAGTCCTAACACTGACATTGCATCCTGGATTTTTGCCATTTGCTTACCTAATAGTTTATGAATAGCTTCCTGACCAGATTTATATCCTTGCATAAATGTAAATCTTGTTAAAAGCATTGCAAACACATAAAGAACAACAACTGCAAATACAGCACCTAAAATACTACCATTTGCTGATAATCCAATTGCTATACTTAAAACAATAGGTGGTACAGTAGCTTGAGTAATCGCATCTCCAATACCAGCCAAAGGACCCATTAATCCTACTTTAATATTTTGAATTAAATCATTACTAATATCAGCACCATTAGCTTTTTCTACTTCCATAGAGGCAACAATCCCATTAACTACTCCACCAACATTAATATTTGTATTATAGAAAACTGCATGGCGTTTTAAAGCAGCAACCATTTTTTCATTATCATTAGCATAATATTTTTGAAATATTGGTAACATTGAAAGCGTAAATCCAGGAGCTTGTAATCTTTCATAGCCAAATACTGTTAATGCATATTTAAACCAAGTCCACCAGATTTTATCTACTTCTTTTTTTGTTAATTTTGTAGATTCGTTAGTACTCATATTTTCGCTCATTGTAGTTCATCCTCCTCTTCAATATTTTGATTAATTGATTCAACTTGATTATTATTATTCGCTGTATACATATAATACATAACTGCTAAACAAGTTCCAGTTACTGCAGTAGCAACCATATTTAAATTCAAGAATGTAATACAAATCATTCCGATCAAAAAGAAAATAATGAACTTGTAATCTTTTAATGTATATGTTATCAAAATTGAAATACCTACAGCAGGTAATACGCCACCTAAAACTCCAGCTATATGTAAAACAATTTGAGGAATAGCAGCTAATAATGTTGCAGCATAATTACTTCCTAACATAACAATTGTAAAAGTAATACCAAATCTAAGAATGAAACTTGTAATAGGTGGTAACACCATATAGGCAATTTTCATTTTTTTAATATTATTCTCAGCAATATATTTATCTCCTAACTGATAAAATACTGAAGCCAAGATCTCATAACCTGTGAATAAAGCTGCACCTAGAACTCCTACTGTAGCCGCTAAAGTAACCGCAACATTCGCATCTGCCCCTGCCAACATAGCCAATGCAATTGATGGATATGATACAAACGCCATATCCGCAGTTGCTACTCCACCTATCAACACTTGTCCTAAATACATTGCTTGAACAGCAGCACCAATTGTAACACCTGTAACAACATCACCTAAAATCAATCCTACAACTGTTCCTCCAACAATAGGTTTAGACATAGCGTCTGAAAAAGCTACACCTAAAGGTTGCGAATTTTCAACACTTCCTAACCAACATGAAATACCTATTAAAGCCGCTTGTAAAACACTTACTTCCATATTACTTTCCTCCTTTGTAATTTGTTTTTACGTCGCTTAACGTCAATCCTTTTTCATCTGGAATTAACTTAAATAAAATTTTAATACCTTTAGCTTCCAAAAAATCACAATACTCAATATCTCTAGGTGATAGATAAATATTGTTATAAACTTTTTCTGTTCCCTCAGCTTTACTAGCGGTTCCAAAAATAATTTCATCTCCAAAGTCAACACCTCTTTTTTTCAATTCATAGAGTTGTTCAATTTTCTTTGATATTAGATAATAGTTTTTCTTTCCATTTAAAGCTTTCGGGATTTTTTCAACTGCTTCATCCACAGTAAAAATATAAACTTTTTTCCCCAATCCATTTCCTGCATTAATAAATACTGTTTTTAAAAACTGATCGTTTGCAAGTTTATCGTCAACTAGTAATATGATTGCATCACCTAATCGAACTTTCGTCCACATAAGTAGTACTTGCCCATGAATTAAACGATCGTCTACTCTTACTAAACTTAGTGACATAATTTTACCTCTCTCATATCAATGTTATGTTGTTACGTTGTCATGACTTCTTGTGCTAAATTAATTTTGTAAATACTACTTCTAATCATACTTTTAAAATAGACATTTTCCCTGTTTCTAATACTTGTGTTAGTAACTCTTCTACTTCCATATCTGATGAGCTATAAATAGCTAATTCAATCACCATTGCTAAGTTCATTCCTGACAATATAAATATATTATCTTTTTCATGACTTAATTTAAATCTATAACATTCATTATATGGTGTAGCATTTGGAATATCTGTCAGAATAATAATGTCTGAATACATTTTCAACATATCGTTTAAAGTTGATTCTAATTCATTTTTGAAAATTTCGACACCTTCTTCTTTCAAAGAAACAGTCTTCATATTATTCTGATTTCCAACAATCATTTCACAACTTTCTTTAATTCCTTGACACATATTAGAATGTGTTACTAATAATAATCCTTTCATTCTAATCTCCATTTTTCTATACTAAGATAGACCAAAATAAATTTTCATAAATTTTTAAAAATCAGCTGTATCTGGATTTGAACCAATTTTTTTATCATCTTTGGATAAATTTCTAATTTTATCTATATCTTCTTTCATTAAGTTAAAATCAAATACATTTAAATTTTCAATCATTCTCTGTTTTGATATTGTTTTCGGTAACGGCACAATCTGATTATCAATTGCATATCGAATACATATTTGAGCAGGACTCTTATTATATTTTTTTGCTATATCAGCAATAGTATTATCCTTTAATATTTCTCCTCTCCCTAATGGACTATATGCTTCGATAATAATATCATTTTGTTTGCAATACTCTATTGTCTCTTGATCATAGTAATAAGGATGAAACTCTATTTGATTCACAGCAATTGGAATTGATACAAAATTTTTTAATTCCTCAATATGATGTTTTAAAAAATTACTAACACCTATAGCTTTAATTTTACCTTGTGAGTATAACTTTTCTAAAGCTTGATAAGTTTCAATGTTTTTTTCTTGATAACAGTCTCTAAATTCCAATGGTGACGGCCAGTGTATTAAATACAAATCAATATATTCTAATTGTAATTTTTTTAAACTCTCATTAAAAGCACATATAGTTTCATTATACCCTCTTACACTATTCCATAACTTTGTTGTTACAAAAATATCTTCTCTTGGAATACAGCTCTCTTTCAATGCTATTCCTATTGCTTCTTCATTTCCATAAACACTTGCAGTATCTATATGTCTATAACCAACTTCTATAGCTTTTTTTACAACATCTATTACTTGATTGTAGTCTTTAATCTTCCATGTTCCGAATCCAATACCAGGCATTAATATTCCATTGTTTAATTTAATATTTTCCATAATCACTCTCCTTCTATAGGTATTGTTGTCATGACATCATTATAATATCATCCGTGTGTTTTATTGTCAATATAATGTATTTATATAAGAAAAGTTTTCTTTATGTACTAAATTATATAAATATTCGCTTTTTGAAGTGACTTTTATTACACATTAAAAACGATCATTGACCAAGTAATCAAGAATCCATTATCAATCACATATAAAAAAACCTTCAATTCGCAAAATTAATAGAATTTAACTTTCTACAAATACATCTTACAATTGAAGGTATGTATATTCCTAATTAATGGATTAGATAACATTCAATGCATAGAATAAATCATTGCTCAATAAGCTCACAAATGACTCCCTTGTCTAATTTGAATTTAACCTTACCACTCGCTTCTTCACTTATCTTATCATACAATCTTCCTGCACTATAGCTTTCTCCTAGTACTGTATAAGGACTATTGGCTACATATCTGAGTATTCCACGGTGACGGAGCCACCCAATCCATGAAAATAGAGCCACTAAATCCATTTGGACAGAGCCATGCAATCCATTGCTCAGAGCCACTAAATCCACAAAGAGAGCCACTTCAGCTTAATGAAATGACTCTCATTTTTATTATTTGATTTTTGAATAATCCTCTCGAAGAGATCTGCCTTTTAAAAGAATTGTATAAGATGAGTTTCTAATACGATCTAGAATGGCATCAGCGAGTGGCCCATCGCCTAATTTGCCTAGCCAGCCTTCAGGAGCCCATTGACTGCAGTAAATTGTTGATTTTTTATCAGTTCTTGATTGTATCACTTCAAATAAATCGTTCCGTTCGCATTCACTGATTGTTGTTAATAAGAATTCATCTAGAATCAATAAATCAACTTTGGAAAGTTTTTTCATGTATTTTTTGTAATGTCCTTGAATCTTAGCTTCTTCAATTTCCTGAAACAAATCAGGCAAACGAATATATTGAACTCTGTATCTTTCCATGCATGCATTAACCCCAAAAGCGTTTGAAATCCAAGTCTTTCCAGATCCAGATGCACCGATCAAAATAATGTTCAGTTTCTGCTGGATATATTCATTTGTACTCAATTCTTCTATCAAGCCTCTGTTAATTTCACGGTCAGGTTTATAATTAATATCCTGTAGATTGGCATTCGAATCATAAAAGCGTGCATTCTTGATATATCGTTCAACAGTATGATTTATACGTGAATCATATTCTTTGATGACCATAGATTCAAACCTTTCTTCAAAAGTCATATTTTGTATACTCGGATTTTCAGACTGATC
>ERZ825384.2121-NODE-2121-length-21067-cov-6.747716_pt1 | contig 21067 bp, 17 predicted proteins | sample MGYA00519931_ERZ825384 | MGnify/ENA primary metagenome ERZ825384 (study PRJEB31778, sample SAMEA3449200) | human gut metagenome | biome: human gut; feature: human-associated habitat; material: faeces | place: United Kingdom | collected 2010/2012 ...
AGCCCATTTCATTACACGCCCAAAGATGTGGCGTGCGAATACTGCCAGAACTATGACCGCAAGCATCCGTGCCGCCTATGTGAATGCACCTGTCTGGAGGAACGGATCGAAGCAGGCGTACTGGAGCTGAATGAGTTCGTGCAGGAGTGCTTCGCACCCTCTATGGGGCCGCAGCTCCGAAAACGGATGCATCAGCAATTCAGAGAAAAGAAACCTCGATTTTTCCTGTCCGATGCACACCGACGAAGATGGACACATTGGCGGGAACGCTGCTGGCGTCTGTCTGACCGGAACAAAGCGGCCCTCTTCCTGCTCACGGCATACGAGAGCCTTTGGCGCAGGATGGTCTGGAAATGCGGGAACGACGGTTTTGACTTCCAAAGCGTCCGGCTCGGAGGGATCGAGCCAGAGCTATACAGCGTCTACCAGGCGGCGAAGGCCATTGCGGTCGGCTGCTGCAATATCACTCTCGCAGACCTTGCGTCTCCGGAATTGGTCACAGACGAGGCGTTCCACCTGATTACCGGCGCACTGCTGATGGCCAAGTACGGAGATGCGGTTTTGAATTTGGAAAAAGGAGTTGACGAAACATGATGATACAAGCGGTGCTCGGCAATCCGCATCACCCGGAATATGGCGTGGCGACCATCCCGCTGCCCATCCCCCGCGACCAGTACGCACACTGTATGGAGCTGTTGGAGGCGTTGGAGATCGGCGATGCGGTCAAAGCCGACTGCAAGGTGGAGAAGGTCGACAGCTTCTACACTGTTCTCAAGCGCACGGAAATGCTCACGGTCAATGTGGAGGAGCTGAACTATCTTGCCAAGCGGCTGGACAGCTTCGACACCGGCGAGGCCGCGCAGTTTCAGGCGATGGCCCACAAGCTGGATCTGTTTGAGTTAAAGGATCTCATCAACCTGACCTTCTGCTGCCAGCAGGCTACGGTCATTACCGACTTTTCCGACCTCGACGCTGTTGGCCGTGACCACTACATGAACCTGCACGGCGGCAGCGCAAGCGTGGATGAACTGAACGCGCTGGACGGCGAGGAAACCGCACGGCAGCTCATTGAAAGCGGCGGCGGCACGATCACCCCCTACGGCGTGGTCTACGACAACGGCATGAGGCTGGAGCAGATCTATGATGGCCGGTTCTTCCCCTGCTATTACTATGAGCCGAATGCCATCACCGTTGCGGTGAGTTCCAAAAGTAAGCCGGAGGACACCAATCACATCACATGGCTGTACCTCCCTATGGTACAGGATGAGATCGACCGTGCCCTCCTTCGCGGGGGCATCACAGACTCCGCCGATGTCCGCCTGCGGCTGGAGGACAGCCAACTCCCCAACGAGGTGGATGTCCTGTTGGATATGGAGTACGAAACCCTCTCCGACCTCAACGAACTGGCAGCGGCAACGGATGGGTTGTCAAAAGCGGATAAGGGTAGCGTCACCATGGCGCACCCAGAAGGACTCACTCTATCGGAGGTACTAGTACAGAGAAAAGAATTTGCTATATATCTCCACCGCAAGTTAGTATAGTCCAATACTGACTTTGCCTTTTGGCAATTCGGAGGTGAATGGAGATAAAACAAAGGCTTACGGCTACATCCGTGTTTCTACCAAGGAGCAGAGTGAGGTTCGTCAGGTGATTGCCCTGCGGGAAGTTGGGGTTAGTGAAAAGAATATTTACATGGACAAGCAGTCCGGCAAGAATTTTAACCGCCCGCAATATAAGAAGCTACTGCGGAAAATGAAAAAAGACGATCTGCTCTATATCAAGAGCATCGACCATCTGGGACGCAACTATGCGGAAATTTTGGAGCAATGGAGGATGCTCACAAAGGATAAAGGCATCGACATTGTGGTGCTGGATATGCCGCTGCTGGACACCCGCGAGGCAAAGATTTAATGGGAACCTTCCTCAGCGACATTGTGCTGCAGGTGCTTTCATTTGTTTCAGAGAACGAACGCACCAATATCCGCCAGCGTCAGGTGGAGGGCATCGCTGCGGCGAAGGCAAAAGGAGTTCGATTCGGGCGTGCGCCCAAGCCGCTGCCGGAGAACTTCCACGCGGTTTATCAGCGCTGGAAGCGCGGCGAGATCACCGGCACGACGGCGGCGAAAGAGTATGGGATGCCGCTATCGACCTTCCGCTATCGGGCAGAAATCTACGGAAAAGCCACATTATCGTAAGAAGCGTGTTTTTACAGGAATGTGTACCTTTTTGCAAGTGAGCGTTCTTCGTCAAAATCTTTTCTGAAATTAGTTGTTTTCTCGATTTTTTGGTAGAAATTCCAAATTCATTGTGCTATAATGCTTGACGTAATGGTGAAACGCGCTTTTACAAAAAGGTACACTTTATCATCAAGACTATGTTTTTCGAAAGAATTGATGCTTGAATGTCAGAGAAGCACATCAAGCGAAAGCAGAGTGTACCTGGTCTCGGAAGCTTTTTTAGATACATAGGGTATATGGGAGGACGACATGAATCTTGTCAGATGTGGAAAGGGACACTACTTTGACGGCAGCAAATATGCTTCTTGCCCACATTGCGGAGCTAACCTCTTGAACCGCACAATTTTGACTCCGCAAAAACCAAGTGGTGTAACCGTCACAAATACGCCCGCTGTCGACCCGGAGGGGGTCACAGTTTGCCGAAGAGAGGTGGATGAGGCAGTTACGGTTGCGCGTAACGCGAGCGACGATGATCTGCGAACCATAGCTAAATATAGCAGTGAAAATGGGACGCGAATGGTAGTAGGATGGCTACTGTGTACCGAGGGGGCTGACAGAGGTGCGGACTATCGTTTGTATGCCGGAAACAACACGATTGGCAGAGGAGATGCGCCTGATATACGCCTTTATGATGATCCGGAGATATGCAGAGGTGTGCACTGTGTAATTGCATACGACCCTAAACAAAATCGCTTTTTTGCAGTTCCAGGAACCGGCGCGGTGGTAAAGTTGAATGATAAAATAATCAATTCTCCGCATTCATTGTCCCGTTATGATCAACTTGAGCTTGGACGCACAAGTCTGACTTTCGTACCATACTGTGATGGGAGGTATCACTGGTGAAAACGTTAGCGTGTCAAAAAGCGATTGCCTTTTCTCTACTCCTTATCCTGCTCTTTTCCTTGTCAATTGAAACCGCATACTCTGCTGAGCAAGAAGTTGTTAGGGTGGATCAGGTTTACGCGGATCTGCCGGAAATGCAGGTGTATTTTCACTTGCTTGACAAAAATGGCGAGGTCGTAACACGGACTGTTTCGGAAAGTAATGTTCTGTTGCAGTATAACAGCGAGAGTGCTGAAGTCAACTCAGTACAAAATGCGGCTGCCAGCAAAACGCAAGTATATTTTTTGCTGGATATTTCAGATTCCATGCCAACAGCACTGTTTGCAAGCATAAAGGCAGAACTTTTGCAGCTTTATCAGACGCATAGCCAGAACGAGAAATACACCCTAATCACATTCGGTAAAGAAGTGGTTGTTCAGTTGGACGGAGACGAATCAGCAGAGACAATCGAGAGCACTATCAAATCCTTACAGAACACGGATACGCGCACTGTTTTGTATGATGCAGTTAGCAAGGTGGGCGAACTGGCCGCCGAACGCTCTGATTATACAAGGCGCATGATTTATCTGTTCACAGATGGGGAGGACTGGACGGTTGGTGGCCATACGCAGAGCGAGACGCAAGATCTGATTAGACAAAGCGGCATACCCGTCTATGCGTTTGGTGTTTCTTCGGCGCAGAAGAAGTACCTAGACGCGCTGAGCGAACTGGCACGGGTGTCCGGGGGAAATTTTACATCGGTGTCGACAAATACTGTTGCCGGCACAATGGCGCAGACGCGGGCATACGCCGATGCTGGCTATGTAGTCAGTGTCACACTGAAAAGTAATGTGGTCGGAGCACAGACCAGCGCAGTTGCACTGCAAGTGGGCGACGCCAGTGACAGTCGTGCGGTTAGTATAAAAAACTGGCAGGCGGATAACACGGCCCCGGTGATTGTCGAGGTGCAGGCAGAAGGAAGTTCTCTGCATATCATTTTCTCCGAGAGTACGTTGGGGGGATCGTCTGCAACGGACTATATTATTACCAGCGGCTCTCAAAAGCGCACCGTGGATTCTGTAGCACGCGTTTCAGATAAGGAGGTGGAACTGCGCCTGTCGGCACCGCTGTACGATGGAGAATATGTGCTCACAGCAAACAATGTGACAGATACTGCGGTCGAAAAGAACGCCTTGACAGAGTCTTATCCATTTACAGTCACCGGAGTTCCATACACTGTGGCCGCGTTTTTTTCTGATAACATACTATGGATCGCAGCGGGCGCACTTGTGTTTGCCGCAGTCATTATTTTTGTCGTTGCCAGGAAGCAAAGGAAGCGGATGCCAGCAACCTCTGTCTGCGCAGCCGAGGCTGAGGTCATTGAAGCCGAAAAAGCGTCGGAGAAATACCACATTCATGCGGCAGAAGGCAAGCTGGTACACTTGTCCATCAGCGGCAGAAACCTTGCTCGTCGTGATATTGAACTACATGTAGAGGGTACGATTCTGTTGGGAAGATCCTCATCATGCGATGTGCGTATTGATGACGAGCAGATCTCCCGGAGGAATACCGAGTTGATATGCAGAAACGGCCGACTTTTTGCGAACAACATTAGCCAAACCAACGGAACCATGCTAAATGGGCTGATGATAAGCGGCGAAAGAGAACTGCATTCTGGTGACACGATTGTACTGGGCGATACTCGCATTACGATTACCTTCTGAGTGGACGAATATGAATAAACAGAACATATGCCCGCGTTGTTTTACGAGTGGTTTTAACGGGAACTGTGGTACATGCGGCTATCGTCAGGAACAAGTGCTTAATCAGAACGTGTTGCGGCCGTTCAAGGTTCTGCAAAACCGCTATATTATCGGGGTTCCCATCGGCATCGGTGGCTTCGGCATCACCTATGCAGCCCAAAATGCGGAAAGTGGCGAACGAATCGCGGTGAAGGAATACTTTCCTCAAGGTATTGCCCTGCGGAACGCAGATGGAACAGTTCAAGTTGTGGACGGATATCGGCAGGCTTTCCGACATGGTTTGGAGAGGTTCTCTATGGAGGCAAGTGTCCTGCAAACATTTGCCAATGTGTCCGGCATTGTGCGCGTTGATGACAGCTTCTCCTGTAATGGTACCGGATATATCGTAATGGAGTATTTGACCGGACGGACGCTGAAGAAAGACGCAGAGATAATGGGGGGAGTCTACCCTTTCCCAAGAGCTGCCGAGGTGTTGCGTCAAACAGCGGGTGCATTAGCACAAGTACATGAGGCAGGGCTACTCCACAGGGATATCAGTCCGGACAACATCATGGTGGATAAAGGAGGGAACGCCAAGCTGATTGACTTCGGTGCTGCTCGTGCTTACATGCAGCAGCAGGAGCTGACAGTGATGATGAAGCAGGGATATGCCCCCATAGAGCAGTACTCCAGCACTGCCTCTCAAGGCTGTTACACCGATATATATGCACTGGGCTGTACGCTGTATGTTACATTGAGCGGTCTCAAAGTGCCGGAAGCTCCATCACGGCTGGATGGGGCTGTCACGCCCCCACTTATACAGCTGCGACCGGATATACCGAACAATTTTGCTGCCGCCATCGATAAGGCTATTGAGGTTCTACCGCAAAACCGATTTCAAACCATGCGCGAATTCATGCACGCAGCCGAAGGCACTGGTCATGTCTATTCGCAAGGGAGTCGTTGTGCACAAAGTGGATCGGGAGTTCTGCGTGTGCTGAATGGTAAATGTGCTGGGATGACAGTTTCTCTCGAAAGCGGACGCGAATACCTAGTAGGGCGGTCTGCAGTTGACAATCATATACAGATTCCATTGGAGATACTCAGTAAAGCACAATTCGGCTTGAGTTATCAAGACACAAAAGGGCGCTTTATCGTATGGGACAATCATTCAACTAATGGGTCATTTTTCCAAAACGGAGAGCGAATGATCCCGGGCTGTCGATATGCGGCATTTCCGGGAGATATTTTCTATCTTGCAGACAAAGAGTGTGCGATACAGATAGATGTCCGATAGCGTTTCCCTTTATATGGAATATCAAGGATGGCCGTGGAAACAGGTGAACATATGATTTTAAAGAAGAAACAGGCTCAATCTCATAAGAGAGGGGAAAGCCCAACCATCACCTTAGCGCGTGAAATAGACGGGACCTACTGCTGTTCCGGGCAGATGTGTTTTGAGGGACATGCTGTATCCATCATCGGAACGAGATCAGAGCAGCAGGATTCCTACGCAATGCTTACCATGCACGCAGAGCAATCGGATGGTCCGGAGGCCCTACTTGCTATCGTGTGCGATGGTATCGGAGGCTTTTCTGCGGGACAAGAGGCTAGCTCCATAGGTGTTGCATCCATTATCGAAGCATTCCAGGCGGCGCACAGACCCTTGTCCGATTTTGCGAGGACGTTTGAAGAAGGAATCTGCTTGGCAGACAAACGGGTTGTGGCCTTGGCGAAGGCCCTGGGGAGCAAAGCTGGGACGACGGCCGTCGCTGTGTATGAGGAAAGCGGAAAACTGTATTGGGGATGCGTGGGTGACAGTCGAGCATATCTGCTCCGAGACAGTAAATTGAGCTGCCTGACACGTGACCATAATTATGCATTGACCTTACAGGAAAAAGTAAATAAGGGGCTGATAACACAGCAGGCAGCTGACGCAGACCCGGAGAGGGAATCGCTGATCAGCTTCATAGGCATGAACGATGTGACACATATCGATACAAGTGAACACGGTATGACCATGTTGGATGGAGATGTGATGTTGTTGTGTTCGGATGGCTTATACAAATCCCTGTCGGCAGCGGAGATTGCAGATATAATCTGCCAGTATGTGGAAAGGCCGTCCTTTTTGCCGGGAGTTCTTACAGCGGCGGCATTTGACAAGGATCTTCCACACCAAGACAACACAACGGTAATTGTAATTACCTGTCGGAAAGACAGTAATAAACAACAGGAGGAGAGACAATTATGAAACAGGTTCGATGCAGCAGAGGGCACTTTTACGATGCGGACAAATATGATTCGTGTCCGCATTGCGCTAACATTCACGACAGTTTGACCCCGCCGAATGTAACTATGACGAAAGTGCCTAATGATGACGGGGTAACGGTGACACTGCATGATGAGGGAAAGGAACAGGGCAACTCTGTCGTGTCTGAAGTAATCACTCCTCCGCAGAGTGTTTCGCCTGCTTGGGAAAATAAAAAGGTGGGGGATGAGCCCAAGACCATCGGCCAATTCAAGAAGGATGGCGACCCTGTGGTCGGGTGGCTGGTCTGCACTAAGGGTTCGCATCGCGGCGAAGATTACCGTTTGAGAAGCGGACGCAATTTTATCGGTCGCGGGGCAGATATGGACGTTTGCTTGAAAGGAGAAACAACGGTATCTCGTGATAAGCATGCTATCGTGCTTTATGAGCCTCGGCAGCGTATATTCCTGGCCCAAATGGGAGAATCCCACGAATTAGTTTACCTTAATGGGGAGCTTCTTCTCAGCAGCGCACAGATGAAGGCAAAAGATCGCCTACAGATCGGAGATGTAGAAGTGATGCTAATCCCTTGCTGCGATGCGGAGTTTGACTGGTCTGAAACGGATACAAAGGACTGACAGCGGAGGCTTTCACGATGAAAGGGTTGCGTGACAATAAAAGAGTGCGAAACGCTGCTTCTAGTTTGCTTTTCCTGCTTTCCGGGGTCATGTTCTTCTTGGATTGGTGGTCTGCGTCATTCATTGTCTTTAGGGAGGGAATAACGCCTCTTGAATTAGGAGAGTTGTCCGACCAGATGAATAACGTGGCATCATGGCTCGGAAATTCGACAGGAAGCAGCTTGCGGCCATGGATAATCGGACTGCTTGTTGTTGTATGGGGGGCGATTATTCACGCGGTTGGGTGTCGTGTTCTGCGAAAGACATACCGTGGCGGTGTTGTGCCGGTAATAGTCTTAGCATCTGTAATTACTGCGCTTCTGCTTGCCGCAAAGATGGACATGAGCATAACAGCGGTGCCATTTTTAGCATTGACTTTTGCTGTAGCTGGGCTCGTTTTAGCTCCGAGTGAAAAAAACAACGCCAAGGAGAAAACGGTATCTAAAGGAGATTCGCACGGTGGAGTTATTAAGGGTGTCTGTGGAGTCTACAAAGGGGCGACATTTACCATTGAAGATGGCGAAACCTTGACCTTTGGCCGTGATCCTGCAATCTGCCATGTGGTCTTTGAAACTTCGAATATCAGCAGAGCACACTGTACGATTCGGTACAGCGCGGCTGAAAACAGCTACTATGTGAAGGATACATCCCGGAATGGAACGTATTACGCGGATGGTATTCGAATGCAACCGCAACGAGAAATGCCGGTCACAGCCGGAGAAAAAATTTATCTTGACAATCCAAAAGAAGAGTTCAAATTAGGGTGAAATTTGCCGCTTACACCAACCAAAAGACGAATGTTGATAAGGAGAAAAACATGGATTACTTTGAGTACGGAGATTTTTCCGGATTGTACGATCTTTTCCAGTCCATACTGGCACTCGGAGCCTTGCTCGTGATTGTTGGTATCGCAGCAGCCATTGCAGTCTTTCTCTACGCCGGTTATGTGCTGATGTGCATTGGCCGGAAAGCGGGTTTGCGGAAAGAAAACGATTGGATGGCGTATGTTCCCGTAGCGAGAGACCTCTATGCCCTGAGAATGGCTGGCAAATCATGGTGGTGCGTCTTTTTCTTTTCCGGTACCGGCTATGCCTGTGCGGGCATATTGTCGCTTCTGCTTGCCCTGATACGACTTGAGACTGTAGGAGCCATTATCTCAGCCTTATTCGCGCTATTCGTTTTTGTCGTTACTTTATATGTGTGGGCCAATATCTACGGTGGGTTCGGCTTTAACAAGCTCATTGTTTTCTGCGGCTTCCGCCCTATACTGGATACGCTGGTCGCTTTCTCCGGCCGTATCACGTTTGATGGCGCAGCATCCGTTCCCAGCAAAAAAGCTGGGGCAATTATTGGAACAGGCGGTGTTTACGCGGGGCAGGAGTTCCCCATTGAAGATGGTATAGGTATCACCATCGGTAGAGATCCTGCGCGGTGCAGCCTTGTATATCCCGATGACAGCACCAGTGTCAGTCGGCGTCACTGTGCGATTCGGTACTATGCGGACACAAATACTTATGGCATCACCGACTTCTCTAAAAACGGTACATTTGTTAATGGTTCGAAACTGGAGACTGGCATAGAGAAAGAGTTTGCAGCCGGCTGTGTAGTAACGCTTGGCGAAAGTAGTGAAAGCTTCCGCTTGAAGTAAACAGGTAAATACAATAGAAGCATTCCGCAGGGAGAGGCATTTCCCTGCGGAATGCCGACTGTAAACAACGACCATAGGATGCAAAGAGTAGCCGTTGTGCTATCGTATTGGAGGGAGACGAATGTTGGATTATTCTGCCTGCTGCTGTCAGGGAGGGCGCCCATATAACGAGGATAGTATTGGTATCAGCGACAGTATTGATCCTGTGGGGACATTTGCATTAGCTGATGGCCTCGGAGGGCATGGAATGGGAGATATCGCGTCTTCTACGGCCATAAAGTGCGCCATGGAAAGCAGCCATCTGCTTCGTGGAAATGATTTTTTGGCAGAATGCTTTATTACAGCACAGGAAACGATTTTGAGTGAACAGCTCCGTCTGCATGCGAAGTCAAAAATGAAGACCACAATGGTTGTTCTCCACATCGAACATGGTCGGGCGTATTACGCCCATATTGGAGATTCAAGACTGTATCATTTCTCGCGAAGAGGCTGTAAACAACTAACGATGGATCACAGTGTCCCGCAGATGCTGGTTGCCGCAGGTGAGATTAACCCCAGCGAGATCCGCCATCATCCGGATCGTAACAAGCTCCTTAGAGTATTAGGTGTCGAATGGGAATCCCCGCGATTCACCCTTTGCAAAAAGCCGATGCATGTTTGGCCGGGAGACGCATTTTTGCTGTGTTCAGATGGGTTTTGGGAATATATTGAAGAAGGCGAAATGCTTGACCTTTACCACGAGCATAGACGGCCGGATGCTTGGTTGGCTGCCATGAAAGAGATTGTTGAGAAACGGGGGGCAGAAAACGAAGGAACTGCCGATAATTTCTCTGCAATCGCAGTCGTGAAATAATCAGAAAGTGTTGAGGGGACAGAGATATGAGCACGAACAAGAAACACTTATGCATGAACTGTATGAGTGATATGGGGCCGTATGAGGTCTGCATGATGTGCGGCTGGGCAGATGGTTCTGAGGCACGAGAATTGTATCATCTACAGCCGCGCACGATTTTGGCCGAAAGATATGAGGTCGGCCTAGCTGTTGGTTTCGGCGGGTTTGGCGTTATTTATCGTGCCTGGGATATGCAGTTGGATACCCAGGTCGCCATCAAGGAGTTTTATCCGAGCGGGCTGGTAAATCGTGTCCCAGGAGAATGTCGGATAGTCGTATATTCCGGAGACAGACGCACTCAATTCGAAGAAGGGAAAACTCGATTCCTCGCAGAAGCTCGAACGATGGCAAAATTCAGTCAGCACCCGCACATCGTCAATGTTTATGACTTTTTCGAAGAAAACAACACCGCCTACATCGTTATGGAATATCTGGAGGGGGTATCGCTGAAAAACTATTTAAAAAGCGTCGGCGGTAAGCTCTCTATTGCAGATACATTACAAATTATCGATCCCGTAATGGATGCTCTGAAAGCTATACATAAGGAAGGAATCGTACACCGCGATATCAGCCCGGACAACATTTTTATTTTACCGGATGGCCGCATAAAAGTCATCGATTTCGGTGCAGCTCGTCTGTCCATGGGCGACAAAGAGCAAACCCTGTCCGTTGTGCTGAAACCTGGCTATGCCCCGCCGGAACAGTATCGTTCTAAAAGTAAACAGGGTCCATTCACGGACATCTATGCTTTGGGCGCAACTATGTATAGGATGGTAACAGGAGAAGTGCCGGAAGAGTCCGTAGATCGCCTAATAAAAGATGAAATCAAGCTTCCGAGCGAGTTGGTCCCCCAACTGCCGAAAAAATATGAAAATATTATTATGACGGCCATGGCTGTCAATGCTTCTTTGCGCTTTCAAACAATTGACGCAATGGAGAGAGCTCTGCATGGCGATGCAGAAGTGTTGCTTCCTGAAGAACAGCGTAAGCGCATTGAAAAAAAGCGTAGGGGTATCATAGCGGTCACCGCAACAGGACTAGCTGCTATTGCGGCACTGATTGTAGTCGCGGTCTTGTTTTTTGCGCCGCAGCAGAGATTGTCCATGAAAGACATTGAACCTTGTACCATTACCACGCATTTTGACGAAGGACTACCCATAACGAGTGATATCCGGAAAATGGCAGATGAGATGCTTCAGGAAGATGGAGATGTTGTCAGTGTAGATGGTGGGAACAATGAAGGGACGGGCAATGTGTGCTTTGTTACGCAACGGGAAAGCGTTCCCTCTAACGCAGCGGTTCTCAATAAATTGATACGGTCACTGGACGAAAGCGATTATCCTCTTTTGCAAAAGTATAGCGACAGATTTTCGGGTGAGAATTGGATAGCACTTGGTTTTGATGTTCCTGTTGTTTTTTATAATGCCAAATTGATGTCGCTGTATGATATTGATATCCCTTATACAGAAAATAAAGACAGCTATAACGAAAAGCGAACCATTGCAGACTTCGTATCAATGGTGGAGCCGATTGTTCAGGTCGAAGAGTGCTTATCAGTCATCGCCTCTGATAGCGCAACGGGCATCGCCGGGCTGGATGATTATATACAAGAGCAAGCATTGGATATTTTCTGCGCCAACAATGGTGCAGTCATGTATATCGGGATGCTGAGCGATATTCCGCATGTGCAAGAACATCTGCCGGGCTATTATGCGGTGGGGCCTCTTCCATCCGAATGCAATTTTATGGAACACATTTCGTATGACTGCATCGCTTATATTCCGGAAAATGAGAACGGAAACATTTTAGATGCGTCCATGTGCTATCTGAGTTACTACCTCAGCGAGGATATACAAACTGAAATGTATATCACAAATACAAGCGTTCTACCAATGGAGAAAGCGGTGCTCAGCGCATATATCAACGAAAAGTATCCAGGCACAGGATGGTTGATGGATTTCTTCAAATAATGGACTTCCCGGCTAAGCGCCGCAGATTTCTTGCAAGGAGAGAAGGAAATGGCTATTAGACGATGCATGGGGTGCATGAGTACCTACGAGGCTATTGATGAGATGTGCCCATTTTGCGGCTACATAGAAGGAACGCCCGCAAAAGAGGCCTATCATATCAAACCGGGCAGCTTGCTGCATGACCGGTATACCGTTGGTCGCGCCATTGGCTTCGGTGGCTTCGGCATCACTTATATCGCGTGGGATAACAAGCTCATGCAGAAAGTTGCCATCAAGGAATACATGCCCAGTGAGTATGCTACCCGCGTTCCAGGCAATCTCACCGTCACAATTTACGATGGTGAACGTTACACGGAGTTTATGACCGGTCTGCAAAAGTTTTTGGACGAAGCACAGCGGCTGGCAAAATTTCAGAACGTGCCCGGTATCGTGCGGATACTGGACTGCTTTTCTGAGAATCTGACGGCGTACATTGTCATGGAATATCTGGACGGCATGACGCTGAAACAGTATCTGGCAGAACACGGCGGGAAGCTGCCCTACGAGGAAGCCGTAGAATTCATTCTGCCCGTTTTGGCCGCGTTGCAGGCTGTCCACAAGGAGGGCATCATCCACCGGGACATCTCTCCGGACAACATTTTCATCACTGAGGACGGCGAGGTAAAGCTGTTGGACTTCGGGGCGGCGCGTTATGCCTCTACCGGATACAGCAAGAGCCTTTCGGTCATTTTGAAACCAGGCTATGCCCCGGCGGAGCAATATCTGTCCCATGGAGAGCAGGGCCCGTGGTCAGATGTGTATGCCACTGCCGCTACACTGTACCGAATGATCACAGGCGTAGTGCCGGAAGAGGCTCTGGAACGCAAGGAAAAAGACACCCTCAAACCGCCATCTGCACTGGGAGCAAAGCTGCCGAAAAATGCGGAAAAGGCGATTCTGAACGCACTGAACGTGCGTGTAGAAAATCGAACCGCGTCGGCGGAGGAATTTGAAGCGCAGCTGCTGAGCACGGCAAACGTGATCCGCGTCACGGAAAAGGGCGAAAAGAGATTTAACGCAAAGATGCCCCTTTGGATGCGAGCCTCACTGATTGCGGCAGCTGGATTAGCCGCTGTTTGTATTGTGCTGTTTGCAACCGGTGTACTCAAACTTGGCGTCGGCAATCGGTTGATTTTCAGCTCCACGCTCTTTGACGGAGGAGATGTGAATACACCGGGCGTCATTAATTTGACACAAGAAGAAGGGAGCGATGCTGCTGCACGACAAGGCATGACCTTCTATGTGATGGGTGCCTATGAATCGACTACCGCCGCTAGGGGAATCATCATGTCTCAGGATCCTGCTCCCGGCACGAAAGTTCCTGCGGGAAGCCGCCTAAAAGTAGAGGTAAGTACCGGGCCGCAATACGCCTTGATTCCGGATATCATCGACACACTTTGGGTAGATAGCGAGGCAAAAATCACATCAGCAGGATTCATTCCTAAGGTTTTTTACGAAAATAACAACTTGGTGCCGGAGGGCGCGGTCATTTCATTGGGTCACCCAGCCGGAGAAAACTTCCAGATTGGTGAAAAACTAAAAGTTGTTGTTTCGCAGGGGCCGGATGGTGAACTGACGAAAACGCCAGTAAATATGCCAAATATCGCAGGCATGGATTACGCTGAGGCGAAGGGACTGCTGAACAAAAATGGACTTCGTGTGATTCGGGAGAATGACCAGTACAGCATGACGGTTCCCAAGGGGGAAGTTATTGCCCAAAGCACATCAGCCGGTAAGCACCTGATGACTGGCGATATCGTGTATGTCAGCATCAGCATGGGCGTAGAGCAGACTAATGTTCCAAATGTGCAGTATCTGGAACGACAGAATGCCATTTCTGCCTTGCAGAGTGCAAAACTGAATTACACCGTGAAAGAGGAGGAAAGCGACACTGTACGTGAGGGACTTGTTATCCAGCAGAGCGTGGAGGCAGGTTCAATTGTTGATGTTAAGACAAATGTGATTATTACAGTCAGTCTGGGCAAGCTGGCAGACATGCCGTCACTGGTAGGCACTACATTGAATAAAGCGCGTTCGGAAATGGCTGCTCTCGGATTTGAAAACGTGACATATACCGGTAAGTATGACGCCTATACTGCGGAAAACGTGATTATGACGCAGAGCGTGCCCGCTGGCAGACGAATCAATGTAGAAGAATACATTGAGATCGTCTATAGCATGGGAAAGATGCCAGTAAATATCACGCTGGATGCCAATGGTGGCAGCGTCAGCACGACGAGCTTCACTGCCCACTATCCCGATACATATGGAACACTACCAACGCCAACGCGGGATTACTATACATTCCGGGGATGGTATTCAACAGTGCTGGGAAGTGCTGTTACGGCCAACTCTACCGTACCCGAAACGGAATATGAAACACTGTCCGCCATGTGGGAAGAAAATCCTTTGTCCGGCTGGGTACAGGCAGACAATATGCCACAGGATGGACAGGTCGTAAATCGAAAGTATAGCTATAGCCTGACAGAGTATACAACATCTCAAAATAAAAGTATGTCGGGATGGGAAATGTATGATAGCAAGCGAGAATTGAGTGATTACGGTAGTTGGAGTGCATGGTCAACCACGCCGGTAAGCGCGACAAATAACCGCAAAGTGGACACAAAAACGGAGTCAACGCAGGTGCTGACAAGTTATAACATGGTGGAGTATAACACGATGGGCGGCGGGAATCGGCAGTATCGGAGCTACAGCGTTGGTGGAGATTACTCGGGTTACGGTGTCGCCGCCAGCTATGGCGAATTTCATAGAACCGGTACATACTCTGTTGATGAGGTGAATAGTGCTGCACAAATTGCCCCTGGCGGACGCAGCTCCGGCGGCGCAGCCGGTATCAACATGGATAGTCAGGTGGGTTATGTGCTTTACTGCGAAGGGCACAATGTCATCATGTTCGTCGACAGTGAAAACTATTCCACGCAAAGCACCACTTACTATCGTTATGCGGATCGAACAGAGACAACCATCTATTACTTTAAGCGCACTGTGCAGCAGGAAAGCCAGACCCGCCCATCGGGAAGCGATGTGAGCAACGTCGTTGAGTACGTGCAGTACAGAAGCAAATAACAAAACATGCACACACGCCCCGATGTCGGGGCGTGTGTGCACAAGACATCATCTGTTTTAAAGTTGGCACGACACAAGAAATTGAAAGGAGAAACCGGAGATGAAGTGCAGGAGAGGGGCTCGCCGTTGTTTGGTGGCAGGTGCCGCGACGGTATTTTTGCTTTTGATCTTGGCAGGCTGCGGCAAAACGGCAGAATTTGACGCGGATGCATATCGCCGCGACCAGGAGGAAACTATAGGGTTTACCTTTCTGAGAGAAGTACCTGACTACGCGCAGGCAGCCACACACCCTGTGGCGGATGGCTTTGCCGGCGGAAGCGGTACGGAGGACGATCCTTACCAGATCGACAACGCCCAGCAGCTGGAGCTGCTGAGCCGCATCAGCAATGCGTCTCCCAAGGACGAGACTTACGACTATAATACGCAGAGCGCCTGCAGGAGCGCACACTATGTCCTGACAAACGACATTGTCTGGAACGATACAGAGGACTTTGACAGCTGGGGCAGTCAGGCACCTATGTATGCATGGGAACCGATCTGTAAGGAGGATGCATTCAGCGGAACCTTTGACGGCGCCGGGCATACCATCTCCGGGTTGTATATCGTCTCTGTCTGGGAGCCGACACTGCGCCGCACTCAAACAGGCCCGAGCGAAGCGGACTTCGGACTGTTTGGCCGCATTTCCGGCAAGGGCGCAGCCGTGCAGAACCTGAACCTGTCGGACTCTTTCTATCAGCTCTACAACGTGTCCTACAACGTAGGTGGGATCGTGGGCAAGCTGTGGAACGGCTCCATTTCAAACTGTACTGCGCATGTAACGATTCGCTGCGATGCAGGGTGGAGCGTCGGCGGCATCGCGGGAACAACAAGCAAAGCAAGAATAGAGGACTGCACATTCAGCGGAACCATTTCCGGTGAGCATGTACTGTACACCTTAGGAGGCATTGCGGCAGAGAGTACCGGAGGTACGCTCATCAACTGCGTTAATGAGGGCCGTCTATATCCTCTGGAGAAAACACAGAAACTTGGCGGTCTGGTCGGACAGCTGAACGATGCCACAGACACGATTCTTTTAAATCAGGGAAAAATGAACTTTACTGCAGAATCTGTAGAGCAGCGGTCAACCACGCTGCTGGACGGCTGCGTGAACAAGGCCGCATTGAAGGCAACCGGTGGTCTGATAGGTGAATTGTTGGCTTCCCGCAGCGATGTAGTCGTGCGGAACTGCCAGAACCTCGGCGATATCGAAGCACATGGAAGCTTCACCGCAGGCCTCATTGGGCGTGTTGCCGGCTACGGCGACGGAAACGGCTTTGACAGTATTGTGACCGTGGAAGACTGCACCAATACCGGCAGCATCAAAGGGGGTACGGCAACGTATATCGGTGGACTAATCGGTGTGGCAGCCTATCAGAAGAACGCCGCGTTGACCGTAGCGAACTGCGGGAATAACGGCACCGTCACCGGTGACTCTCAGATAGGCGGTATATTGGGCGCAGCCGTCGCCTATGGCAGCTGCAGCATATCTCTGAACGCTTGCGAAAACAACGGTGATATTACGGCGCAGAACGGGAGTTCCGGCGGTATTGTAGGCGACATATGCTTCGTGGGCTCTGGCACTGACCGGCATGCTTCTATCCTTGGTAGCCGCAACACAGGCAATGTCACAGGCAATGGGTATGGTATCGGCGGAGTGTTGGGAGGATCTCTGCATCACAGCGACTGTGACGGCGACACGTTCCTTTTGGATACCTGTGAAAACACTGGTGCAGTCAGCGGTGAAATAACCAGCATACTGGGCGGTATCGTGGGATATCTGCCCAACGGCAGTGGGCGCATCGCGGTGTCCAACTGCCGCAATGCTGGTGCAGTCTCTCTGACAAAACCCGCAACTTGGAGCACCGATATGGATGAGACCGCTTTTGCTGCCATTGGCGGCATTGTAGGCGCAGCCAGAAATACAGTACATATCAGCGAATGCACCTCAGAAAGTAGTGTGGCGGGCGACCCAGCACTGGCGCCATATACTGCCGCTGGCCGCACGGCAGTTTTCTTTGATAGTGAGGAACTGGTTTTGCCCTGCGTGTTCAGCAAACTGACGATATCCGATTGACAATTCTGCGCCGTGAACGCAGGAGAAAATTGTTGAAATGCATTTGCGCTGACAAAAAATAGCAATAGGAGTTATACACATGGAGCAAAGACGATGCATGGGATGTATGCAAACATACACGGCATACGATGCGGTGTGCCCATTTTGCGGCTACATAGAAGGAACGCCCGCAAAAGAGGCCTATCATATCAAACCGGGCAGCTTGCTGCATGACCGGTATACCGTTGGTCGCGCCATTGGCTTCGGTGGCTTCGGCATCACTTATATCGCGTGGGATAACAAGCTCATGCAGAAAGTTGCCATCAAGGAATACATGCCCAGTGAGTATGCTACCCGCGTTCCAGGCAATCTCACCGTCACAATTTACGATGGTGAACGTTACACGGAGTTTATGACCGGTCTGCAAAAGTTTTTGGACGAAGCACAGCGGCTGGCAAAATTTCAGAACGTGCCCGGTATCGTGCGGATACTGGACTGCTTTTCTGAGAATCTGACGGCGTACATTGTCATGGAATATCTGGACGGCATGACGCTGAAACAGTATCTGGCAGAACACGGCGGGAAGCTGCCCTACGAGGAAGCCGTAGAATTCATTCTGCCCGTTTTGGCCGCGTTGCAGGCTGTCCACAAGGAGGGCATCATCCACCGGGACATCTCTCCGGACAACATTTTCATCACTGAGGACGGCGAGGTAAAGCTGTTGGACTTCGGGGCGGCGCGTTATGCCTCTACCGGATACAGCAAGAGCCTTTCGGTCATTTTGAAACCAGGCTATGCCCCGGCGGAGCAATATCTGTCCCATGGAGAGCAGGGCCCGTGGTCAGATGTGTATGCCACTGCCGCTACACTGTACCGAATGATCACAGGCGTAGTGCCGGAAGAGGCTCTGGAACGCAAGGAAAAAGACACCCTCAAACCGCCATCTGCACTGGGAGCAAAGCTGCCGAAAAATGCGGAAAAGGCGATTCTGAACGCACTGAACGTGCGTGTAGAAAACCGGACCGCATCGGCGGAGGAATTTGAAGCGCAGCTGCTGAGCACGGCAAACGTGATCCGCGTGACGGAAAAGGGGGAAAAGAGATTTACGATACGGATGCCGACAGGGATGAAGGTACTGTTGATCTCAACACTGGTGCTGGCGCTGACCGCAGAGGGCCTTTTCTCCGCTGGCGTGCTTAAGCTGGGACTTGGCAACCGTATTGTGTTCAACACATCTCTGTTTGACTCTGCCGAGATCAATGCCCCGGGGTTATCAACATGACACTGGAAGAAGGGCAGGCGGCTGCCGAGGACTGCGGACTGACCCTATCCGTGCGGAATACGGTTGCATCTGCTGATGTGCCGCAGGGGACTATCGTGACGCAGACGCCACAGCCGGGCAAGAAGATCAGAAAAAACGCGGCGCTCTCCGTCGATGTAAGCGGCGGTCCGTCTTACGAGCTGATTCCTGATATAGTAGATACTGTTTGGGCAGACAGTGAACGGCAGATAGAAGATGCAGGCTTCGTCCCTAAAGTGTTTTACGAGTATAGCGATTCTGTGCCGGAGGGTGTCGTGGCCTCGCTGGGGCGCGAGGTTAGAAGCATATTCCCAAAAGGCGAAAAACTCAAAGTCGTTGTTTCCAAGGGAGCAGAGCATTCGCTGACGGTCGTACCTGTCGCCATGCCGGATATATCAGGTATGCTGTATAATGAGGCAAAGGCGCGGCTGAATGCCGTCGGGCTGGGTGTACTCCGCAAGGGGGATGCATACAGCGATACGACACCCAAGGGAACTATCCTACAGCAAAGTGTTGAGACGGGCACAATGCTCCAGACAGGAGATGTCGTTACGCTCAGTGTCTGTCTGGGCACAAAACAGGTAGTTGTTCCCTCGCTCCAATATATGCCCGAGGGAAATGCTGCTGATCTGCTGGCGAACCTTGGGCTGACCTATACAACCACAGAGGAAGAGGACAACACAGTTAAAGCGGGGCTGGTCCTCCGGCAGACGCTTGAAAGCAATAAGGTCGTGCCTACGGGAACTGTCGTGCCGATTGTCGTGAGCTTGGGTAAATGTGAAGATATGCCCGCCACCAGCGGGGAAAAGCTGAGCCGTGTCAAAACGGAGATGGAGACACTGGGTTTCTCCAATGTGAGCTATGTGGGTGAATACAGCGCCGATGTGGCGAAGGATGTTGTAATTTCACAGAGCATTTCAACAGGCGAGCGCATAAATGTAGAAACCGCAATAGTTATTAAATATAGCTTGGGCAAGCAGCCGTGGCCCAAAACCGTTGTGTACCAAAAGGGCGCAGATGGAATGAGTAGAGAAGACCTCGTGGTGCATGACTTTACATGTGATTTGAATGTGGATGGGTCCTATCACTTTGAACTCATGATTACTGCGCCGGCGGGGATGCGTACCTGCTTGTTCGACCCTCCGAATGGGGGAGTATTTAAGCGGGTTTTGTCAAGTACAACAGGTGACAAGCAGACCTATGTTTTCGATATTTCGAGCGCGGATTTAGCGCAGGTGGACGAGATAGTTTTTAATGTTTTTAACAGCGATACGGAAAGGTGTCTCATATTTATATACACCAACCAGTTGCTGACATAAAGGCTTTTGACTATCATCCGAAATGACACCGTGACTATGTAAGCCGTGTGTCATAAGTATCGGGGTCGAACAAAATTAGTAAAAGTATATGTTGGAGGCAGAAATGAGTAAACACCCGAACAAGATAGAGTTTAGGAATGCCGTTAGCAAAGGCCCTCTTTCCCGCAAAAGAGCAGCGAAAAATAAAGACCTTTGGAGCATAGGGAGAGAAGGTATTTACCGCGATGCCGTATATGAAGCCTATTTGGATATTTGCCGGACTTGCAAGGGCATCGGCAACAGCGGCGATGATAAGGATGCTGTTTTTCAAAATCTTGCCCAGCAGCTTGAACGGCTGATCCGCACAGGGGTCAACAATCAGGATGAATTTGAAAACGAACACGAAAATCTCTGCGGTAGCTTTATCAGCGGCTTTCACGGCTTCGAGATGAACTATGGCAAGGCGCAGAAGGTCGTCAATATGGCGTTCAAGTACCTGTATTGCTGCGACGGCTGTGACAACACTGTATTTCAGTATTGTCATATGCCGCTGGACAGTAAGACCCTCACATGGTGCAGAACTTGGTGCAATAACAAAGACTACCAACTGGGCATCCGTGCCGACATCACCCTGAGCAAGTTGGATAAGCAGACATATCTTTCCATTCAAAATGCGATCCGCAACAGGTTAAAAGATGGTAAGGCAGTGCATAAGGTGAACGAAAGGGAAGACCCCCTCCCGAAGACGCCGCTTGATGCTGAATTCATCATCTGGGCGAGGGAGATGCGCAAAAATCAATAGATCCACTGTTAAAAAACACGGCTTTTTACCTTTCGGCAGAGTGTCCCAATGACAGATGCTCCCACTACCAGTTGAGAGCTGGCGATGCAGTAGAGTAGCGTTAAACCTGCGGCATGGGGACTGACAGAGAGAACACATCTGCGGGGGTGAAATTAGTATAGAGAACGCTGGTATAGGCGGCAAGATTCCAAGAGCGCACTGGCCTCTGGAAAT
>ERZ825384.2127-NODE-2127-length-20989-cov-4.782794_pt1 | contig 20989 bp, 11 predicted proteins | sample MGYA00519931_ERZ825384 | MGnify/ENA primary metagenome ERZ825384 (study PRJEB31778, sample SAMEA3449200) | human gut metagenome | biome: human gut; feature: human-associated habitat; material: faeces | place: United Kingdom | collected 2010/2012 ...
AACACCGCACAATTCCCGCCTTGCGGCTTAAGCACCGCTCCGGCAGCTGCGGCACTTAGAATTGTGCGGTATTGCCTAAGAACCAACAGGAAAGTGTGGATCACTATGACCTACCATGACATCAAACACAATGCCGAAGTAAACGAGCTGCTGAAAAAGGGCAACCAGAATTTGGGACTTTTGGGCTTTACCGACCATTCGCAGGCGCACTGCATCCATGTGGCGGAAACCGCTGCGCACATCCTGAAAAAGTTTGACTACAGCGCTCATGATATTGAGCTTGCTAAAATTGCCGGGTACATGCACGATATCGGCAACGCCATCAACCGCACCCACCACGCGGAATACGGCGGCCTGCTGGCCAACGAGATTTTAAAGCAGTATGATTTGAGCGTTGCGGACCGCATTACCATTGTTTCGGCCATTTCCAACCATGACGAATCCACCGGCGGCGCGGTGGACCCCATTTCGGCTGCGCTGATTATTGGCGACAAAACTGATGTGCGCCGCAGCCGCGTGCGGGAAAAGCCCAAAGCCAGCTTTGACATCCACGACCGGGTCAACTATGCCGTAACGGACCAGACATTAAAGATCAACACCGACAAAAAGGTCATCTCGCTGAATCTGCAGATCGACACGGACATCTGCTCGATGTACGAATATTTCGAAATTTTCCTGAACCGCATGCTGATGTGCCGCGGCGCCGCTGACCTGCTGGGCGCCACCTTTAAGCTGACGGCCAACGGGGCAAAAGTGTTGTAAAATCATAATCCTGTATCAAAAAGCTCAGGCTGTTCCCTGTTGGGGGCAGCCTGAGTTTTTATACCATGGAAAATCATTCCGCCGTTTTACAGATTCAGCATATACGTTTCCATTTGCATCGTCCTTACCGCCGCTCTTCATGATTCTGCCGGAACAAACGGCAATTCAATGTTTTCCTCGTTCACAGGCGGGGTTTGGGTTGCGCTGGGGGGCGGGGTTTCTGTCGGTTCCTTCGTGTTGTCCGCCGGTTCGCCGTCACCATTTTCTGCGGGCGCGGCACTGGCGGTGGGCTGACCGGCGGCGTTCAGCACCGGTGTTTTTTTCGTTGCGGGCTTCTGGGTCGGCTTGGGGGCAGTTGTCTGCTGCGGGACAGTAGTTGCCGTGGGCTGCGGTTCAGCCGTCGCGGCGGGCTGCGGCGTGGGCTCTGCCGGGACGGCATCATTCGTTTCCGCCTGCCGGGTCGGCTCCGGGGTTGGCTGGGTACCTGCCTGCGGCCGGTGCAGTGCAAAGGCAGCGGCAAGCACCACGGCAGCCACCACAACGGCCAGGACTATTTTTTTCTTCATTGCTGTTTTCCTTTTTATATTTGGGGGCGTTGCGGCATCAGCCTGCCACGCTGTAACGCTGTGCGGCGGTGGTCAGGTCATCCAGCGCACGGAGCAGGTTCAGCAGCGGCAGCTGGCTTTCATCCACCGCTGCCAGCGCGCGGACCATATCGCCATAGCTGAACACCCCATAGCGCAGGATGCACAGGTCCGCCCCGTTTTGCCGCATGGCAACCACCGGCATGGCATCCGCGCGTCGGAACGCAATGGCCGGTGTAACGACATAATATACCTTTTTGCCGTCAAAGCGGGTGTTGGTATCCACGGGCTGCAACTCGGTTTCGGGCTCACCCGCGTTCCAGGCAAAAGTAAAAGTGCATTCCGCGCCGTCCGGCACCATAAAATAGTGGCGGATCTGGATAACGGGCTCCAGCAGCAGGCTGCTGCCGTAATAATCATCGGTCTGGGTGCCGCTGCTTTCAAACTGGTACCTGCCCCAGTTGGCCGTGGAGTTTGGCTCCGCGGTGCCAGCTAACGCATCGGTCCGGTAGCCAAAGTACAGCTGCGCTTTGCCGCCATACACCAGCAGGGTGCCGGTCAGCTCCTTTGCCTGTTGGGGATAATCGTGTTTCAGCAGGTAGTTCAGGTAATCCTTTACGGTGTAAGTATAAACCGGGCCATATTTACCGTTTACCACCATCCGGGCTTCAATATCATCTGTCAGCTGTTTGGCGGCCACCTGGCAAGGGAAAGCGGTGCAGCTTTTGCCGTTTACTTCCACCTGCTTTGCATCTGCCACTGCCACCTGTGTTACGGTGGAATCCGGCAGGGTAAACTGCATGGCGGCATCCTGCGGGGTATCTTCCGGCAGGGTAACGTAAAAATAAATTGTGACTGTCTCCCCCAGGCTCAGGCTGTAGCCTTCCAGATGCTCGCCGGTCTGGGCGGTTTCCGGGGTGGCAGGATCCTGCGGCGGCGGAGTTGGCACGGCAGGGTCAGGCCGGCCGGTTTCGGGGGTGCTCTGCGGCGGATCCGCCCAGGGGATATCCTCATCCGTTTCGCTCACCTGCGTCTGGATGCTGGCCGTATTTTCCTCTGCCAGCGCGGCGGCAGGCAGCGCGGCACACAGCACCACCGCCGCCAGCAAAGCCAGCAGGCGCTGGGGCCAGCTTTTTTGTTTTGTATGGTTCAAACTCAAGGTGTTTCCTTCCTGTTTTTTGTTTTATCTTCTCTTTTTTATCCCGCTAAAGGCATCATCCCTGGTTTTTGGCCAGCAGCGCTGCTCCAATCACCCCGGCGCGGTAGCCGAGGGTTCAGGTGGTAATGCTGGTGTGCTTTTGGGCGTAAGCATTGCCAAAAACCATTGGTCCCACCGCGGCGCGCAGGGGAGCCAGCAGGTTCTCCCCCTGGTTGGCCACCCCGCCGGACAGACCGATCACTTCCGGGAAGAAGATGTTGATCATGTTGGCAACGCCCACCGCAAGGTAATGAATGTACTGTTCCACCACGGCTTTGCCTGCGGCATCGCCCTGGGCGGCGGCATCAAAGGCGGTGCGGCCATTTACCCCGCCGCTTTGGGCGGCTATGCCATGCAGGGCGCTTTCGGGGTGGGCTGCCATGGCTTCTTTGGTCATGCGGATCAGGGCGGTGGCACTGGCCAGGCTTTCCAGGCAGCCGGGGCGGCCACAGGTGCAGCGCGGGGCATCCGGGGTGTCCAGAATCACCATGTGCCCCGGCTCCGCTGCTGCGCCGGTGTAACCGGTCAGCAGTTTGCCGCCCAGCACCACACCGCCGCCCACGCCGGTACCCAGCGTGATGATCACCGCGCTTTCGGCTCCTTTGGCGCAGCCCGCCAGTGCTTCGCCCAAAGCGGCGGCGTTGGCATCATTGGCAAGAGCAACCGGCAGGCCGGTTCTGGCGCGCAGATAATCCCCCATGGCAAAATCATGCCAGTCCAGATTGTTGGAGTAGCGCACGATGCCGCCATCCACCGTGCCGGGGCAGCCAACGCCAATGCCCGCTACCTGCTGGCCCTGTGCCAGCTGATTGCAGAGGGCTGCAATATCATCGCACACGGCCTCGGCCGGGCGCGGTAGTTTGGTGGGGGTGCTCGCTTCCTTCATAATAGCACCGTCTGCATCCACAAGCGCAGCTTTGATATTGGTTCCCCCAAGGTCCACACCCAGATAATACATGATTGCAGCCTCCTGTACATAACATTTTTTTCAGTGTAGCAGATTGCCCGCCCCGGCGCAAGAACCTGTAGACAAAAAAGCATCCAAAAGTAAAACCGGCACTACCCACTGCTCTTTGTCGGGTCGTGCCGGTTGAATTTTATTTTTTATTAGCGGCTGCTCATCCGTTCAGTTTGGCGTAACGCCTTCTATATTTTCATATGAATACCACAGCAATCGTACAACAATAGCACAACACAAGCAGGATTTAAGGCAAAGAGCTGCATGCAGTATGATGCGGGAATAATCAACCAGCAGGGTTCCGGCTGCTCCGGCGCGATGTGTGATCGCGCCCTACAAACGGCCCAATGCCTTATTGCAGTATGTTAAGCATGTGACCGCTATATTTTTTCAAAACCCCTTATCGAAAAAAACTGCCCGCACAACGGCTTATCATACCGTGTACGGGCAGTTGATTTATCATTATCTACTTTTCTCTCAAGTCTGGGTCGATAAACGCAACCCCACCTGGTACCCCAGCAGGGTGCGGGTTTCCACCGGCTGATGGCGGATGAGGGAAAGCAGCTGCTGTGCGGTACGGCGGCCCAGCTGTTCGGCATCAAAAGAGACCGCCGTGATCTGTGGCGTACACCCCTGCAGCGCTTCGTCGTCATACAGGGAGGCAAGGCGGATATCCTGCGGCACGCGCAGGTTCAGCTGTCTCAGGGTGCTCAAAGCCAGCTGGGCAACCTGGTCATCCATGCACAGGATGCAGTCCGCCCCACGCTGTACCGCGAGCTCCACAGCGCTGGTGCGTAGATCGTCGCTTTCCAGCTCCAAAAACAGCAGGCTCTCATCAATCTTGCAGCAGGCGCGGTCATGCGCCTGCTTATAGCCTTCCAGGCGGGACTGGTTGACGGTGTACAGCATGGATCCGCCCAGCAAAGCAATGCGGTGCAGGCCCTTCATCAGCAGCAGGCTGACCAGCTCGCGGCAGCCGCCCACCTGATCATGGTCCACCGAGATGACATCCTGGTCAGCCGGGCGGCCAATGGCAACAAAGGGGATGCCGCTTTTTTGCAGCATGGGGATCAGCGGATCACGCTCCAGCGTGCGGGCCAGAATCACGCCATCAATCTTGCGGTTGACCAGCAGACGCTGCATCGGGCTTGTTTCCTGCTCGCCCACCATCGTCATCAGCACATCATAATCATTGCGGGTGGCAATATCGTACACGGCGCTGACGGTTTTGCGCAAAAATGGTGCGGCAAGGTTGCCGAACTGGCGCGAGAACACCAGTGAGATATTATAAGACTGCTGGGTTACCAACCCGCGTGCCAGCATATTGGGCACATAGTTTTTCTCTTTGGCGTACTGGACCACGCGGGCGCGGGTCGCTTCGCTGACACGGCCATTGCCCGAAAGGGCACGGGATACCGTGGTCTTGGACACGCCAAGGTCTTCAGCCATCTGGCTGATGTCAATTTTTTTTTCTCCTTCTGTCTGTTTACGGCGCGGCATGGGTTTACTCCTGTTAACGTTTGCTTCTATAAGATCTTCTTTCTGTCCTTGCCGGTTTTCCGCCCCACGGGCAGTTCCCAGGGTACCGTTTCAGAAACCAGTCCCCCACCCCGGCTATTCCCTACTTGGTCAATGGACTTAACATATTATACCACATTTTCCTGGATCATGGTAGCCCCCTGTGCAAAGAAAGCAAAGAACACGCTACCCCAATACGGGGTCATTATATCATTCCTGACTCTGTTTTTCAACCGATTTCTGGCTCTGTTTCCGCTTTCCAGTGTGTTTTATAACCTGGTAAAGTTTTCTCATTTTGTCCGTATCCTGCTCAGTCATCGTACCTGCGCCAAATTGGGCGGCTTGGGCCAATGCCAGCAGAGCTTCGGCATCCTGGGGTTCAAGGGCGGGGACACAACTTTGCAAAAATGCGGCAAACTCCGGCGCATCGGATGGTGTATCCGGCGGCAGGCCGCGACGCACCAAAAGGCGGTAGATGCTGCCAAACACGGCCAGCACCCGCGCGTTGCAGCTGCCCCGGCCATACCCCATGGCATGGCGGCGGGCCAGCACCAGCAGCACCGCAGCAGCCAACAGGCACCCCCCCAGCAACGCCGCCAAAACCAGCCTGCTGCGGGGCACGATGGTGGCTGCGGGTTCGTTTGCGCTGCTCTCCCCTGCTGCGGGGGCGGTGTCTTGACCTTGAGTTTCGGGCAGCGGGTCGGTGCGCAGGTCGGCCTGTTGGGCACTGACCAGCACGCCGGGGGTCATCTCCATGGGGGTCCAGCCCTGGCCGGAAATGTACACCTCCGCCCAGGCGTGGGCGTTATCGTCCTGTAAAATGGCGTGCCAGCTGCCGTCCTCCTGTTGGGTAAACAGGCTTTGCGGCGCGGCATAGCCCACCACATAGCGCGCAGGCAGCCCGAACATGCGGAACATAACCACCGCCGCCGAAGCAAACTGCACACTGTACCCCTGTTTGGATTCCGTTAAAAAGTAACGGATGGGGTCGGCCCCCTCCGGCGGCTGGGGAGCGCTGGCGTTATACTGGTAGTTGGTGTTTAGGTAGGCGCGGATGTAATCGCCAATGTCCGCAGCTTCGGTCAGCTTCTGGTCCTTTTTGGCTTCATCGCACAGGGTTTGCAGCTCGTCATAGCCGTCCGGCACGGCGGTGTAGCGGCTGGCGGCGTAAGCGGCATAGGATGCTTCCATCCGGTCCAGCACGCTGGGGTCGGCATCGGCGCGGGCTTCCAGCTGGGTTTGGGCGGTATCCCGCGGGTAATACAGGAACACATCGTCCTGCGCGGTCTGGCCCGCGGCGGCGCCATCGCCCTGGATGGTGTAATAATCGCCCCAGTAGGCGTTGTACGGTGCATAGGTGTACTGGGTATCGGCGTGGATGCGCTCCACCGTCAGCGTCTGGGGCTGGGCGGTGCCGTCATAGGCGGTGCGCAAAAACGGCAGGCTTGCAATGGTCAGCCGGGCATTATCCTCGGTTTTCCAGTTCATAGCGGCGCTGTCAAAGGCATCGGCATCAGGGGCCTGCCAGGTGGTGCCGTCATAACTGCCGCCGATAAATCCCCGCAGGTATACGGTTTCTTCGGGTTTGTCGCTGGCGGTCAGGGCCAGATCCGTCACTCCGCTGACCTGGATACCCCCGCCCTGGCTCAAGGCGCCATCCGCCACACCACCGGCGGCGGCTTCTACCTGAATGTTCAGCCTGCCGCCGCTGACCCGCGGCAGCCAGGTAATGGCAGTGCTCAGCGCGGCGGATTCCACCCGCTGGGCAGCGGGCTGCAGCCAGCCAAGGGGAACCCCCAGCGCCGGGCGCAGCAGCCACCAACAAGGCAGCGCCAGCGCAAGGCAAAGCCCGCCCGCCGCCAGCGCGGCAGACTTTTGGATGTTATAATGGCGGCAAAGGTTCTGGCGGTAGTTTTCGGTATCGCGCCTGCCCCACAAGGCCCGCCGCTGCACCGAGCATGAAGCCGCCCACGCCTCCATCCAACCGGCCAACAGCAGCAGGCAGGCGGGCACAGCAGGCGCGGCCCCGGCCAGCGCCAGCAGCACAACAACGGGCAGCAGCATTAGATCCAGCAGCAGGGCATCCGCACGGCGCAGGGCCGCAGCGGCCAGCGCCCCGGTAACGGGCAAGGCGGCCAGCAGCAAAAACAGCCCCAGCTGCGCCGCACTGCCGCCCTGGGCCACCGGCAGCGCGCTGCCAAGGCGGGCGTTCAGGCTTTGGGCAATGTTCCCGGCGCACTGCTGCGCCCCGGCCAAAAAGTTCCGCTGGCAGATGAACAACACCACAAGATACACAATCACCCCCGCCAGCAGCCCCCAGCGGCGCAGGGCTTGCGGCGCACGCAGGAACAGCGCCCACCCGGCGCAGAAAGCGGCTGCCGCGGGCCACACCCACAACGGCACCGCAATGCCGAACCCGGTGGAAAGCACCAGCAGCAAACCAAAGGTGAGCGCCAGCAGCAGCGCGGCATCTGCCGCCAGCCATAACGCGGGGTGCGCTGCGGGGCGCTGGGTGCTCACCAGCACACGGTCCACAAACTTCAGCCCGCTGCCGGGGTCGGCAGCGCCGCGCCGGCTCAGGGCAGTACGTTCTTTTTTGCGCTTGGGCGGGTTTTTGCGGTGCTTCGCCGCCTGTTGGGGAAAATCCCCCCATTCCTCCGCTCCGTCCAGGTCCCCACCGGGGGTCAGGGCAGCGCGCAGGGCGGTCAGCGGTTCGCGCACCATCAGGCGGTCCAGCTTGGCGCTCAGCTTCCAGTGTACCTGCTTGAGGGTATCCCCGTCCCGGTACTCCCGCAGCTCATAGCTGCCGCCCAGGGCGGCGCGGGTGTCGGCTTCGTCGCCGTCCTCATCGGGGGCGGTTTCCGCTTTGGCTTTGCCAGCCGCGGCAGCGGGCAGCACACAGATGCTCTGGCTTTGCACGGCAGCCGGGCATACCGCGGTGAACACCCCCAGGTGATCCCGCAGGGTGATGCCCCGCACCGCAATGCTCCACACGCCGCTTTTGCCTGCGTTTAGGGTAATGCGCTGTTCGGCGCTCTCCTTGCCGCCCAGCATGGCGGCGCAGCGCAGGGTGATCTGCCCCCCGCCCCATTCATCGGCGGCGTTCAGCAGCACCACAAGCGCAGGGATGGGCAACCGGCTGCGGTTGCGCAGCCGAACCGTCAGGGTAAAATCTTCGCCCTGTATCACGGGTTTGTCCGGCACCAGCAGCTCTGCCGTTACCTGCCTGCGCAGATAGGCGGCATCCAGCCGCAGCAGCACCAGAAGCACCAGCGCAAACGCTAACAGGAACACCGCCAGCGGTGCCTGGGTGATGAGCGCCGCGGCCAGCAGCACCAAAAGCACCAGCGCCCGGCCCAGCTTACCTGCCATGGCGGTCAGCCTTTTCGGGGCGGGGACGCGGCACGGTGCGCAGCAGGTCCTGCATTACGCTGTCCACCGTTTCGCCGCCTGCGCGGGCCTGGTCGTTCAGCACCAGGCGGTGGCGGGCAACCGCATCAAACACAGCGGTCACATCCTGCGGGGCAACAAAATCCCGCCCCGCCAGGTACGCCGCCGCGCGCGTCATGCTGGTCAGCGCCAGGGTGGCACGGGGGCTTAACCCCACGGCCAGGCGCGGGTCCTTGCGGCTGGCCTGGGCCAGCGCCACAATGTAGCGGTACATCAGCTCATGCACAAATACCGTGCTGACCTCCTGCTGCATGGCAAGCAGATCTGCCTGACCGGCAACGGGGCGCACACGGTCCAGCAGACGGCCTTTGCTCTGCCCGGCCAAAATTGCCAGCTCCGCTTCCTCATCGGGGTAGCCCATTACGGCGCAGACCATGAAACGGTCCAGCTGAGACTGCGGCAGCATCTGCGTGCCGGCGGCGCCGATGGGGTTCTCGGTTGCAATTACGGTAAAAGGTGCGGGCACCGGGCGGGTAACGCCGTCCACCGTCACCGTGCCTTCTTCCATCACTTCCAACAAAGCCGACTGCGTGCGGGAGGAGGTACGGTTGATCTCATCGCCCAAAAACAGGTTGCACATCACCGCACCGGCGTGGTACACAAACTTGCCGGTCTCTTTCTGGTAAACGGAAAATCCCACCAAATCGGACGGCAGAACATCCGGCGTAAACTGCACGCGGCTTTCTTTCAGGTCCAGCGCGCGGGCAAAGGCCAGCGCCAGCGTGGTTTTGCCCACGCCGGGAATATCCTCAATCAGCACATGGCCGCCCGCCAGCATGGCCATCCAGATGGTGTTTACCGTTTGCTGTTTGCCCTGCACGGCCTTGTTTACTTCGGCCGTAACGGCGGCGGCCTGCTGTGTGTACTGCATGGTTAATCCTCCCGGTGTTTTTTCCATATCACCATAATGCCAACGGCGGCGGCAATAACCACCAGCCCGGCCCACAGTGCGTTGTTTTCCAGCCAGATCATGGTATTGGAGATCGCGCTCCCCTCGGATTCCGCGCTGCCCTCCCCCGGCAATGGGGTCAGGGCCTGGGGAGCCACTTCGGCAATGGAGCTGCCGCCGGCATCCTCCACGGTCACCTGGCGCGGTGTTTCGTCCCAGGTAGCGGCGCTTTCCTGCAAATCCTCCTCTTTGGTGGTGTCCGCAGCGGCGGTGTCGTGCTCCGCAATTACCAGGTAGCGCTGGCTGTTGCGGGTGTAGGGGTGGCAGGTGGAAAGGGTCAGCAGGTCCCGCCCCGGCTGGATCAGCACAGCGTTGATATCGCTGGGGTCAATAATTTTCAGCTCGCTCACGCGGTAAATCAGCGTTTCCCACGGGGTGGTCAGCTGGATCTTGTCCCCCACCTGGATCTGCTGCACGTTGCGCAGCATTTCCGCGCCATAATAGCCGCGGTGGGCGGCAATCACGGTGTTGGTGTTTTCGCCGCCCAGCGGCATCGAGGTCTGGCCCAGCAGCGCCGCGCCTTTGGCCAGGTTTTCGCGGCTGGCGCCCAGGTAAACGGGCAGCTCCAGGTTCAGGCGCGGGATCCACAGCACAGCCAGCACATCATCGTCATAGCCATAGGCAGCAAGGTCCAGCGGGGCTTCCTCGTAGGCGAACGGGTCGGTCAGGCCGCTTTGGCCCCCGGCGTAAATTTCCGCGTTATAGTCCTGCATCGCGGCGTACAGTTCAGGGTAGGCGCGTTCCGGCTCCGGGGGTTCGGCTGTGGTTTCCTCCGCCGCGGGGGCGGTGGGCTGGGCTTCGGCGCGGGCCGCAAACTGCGCAGCGGTTTTGGCGTTGCGGGTGCTGGTCCACCACTGGGCAGCGGTGGGCTGTATCAACAGCGCCAGCCCCAGCAAAATGGCCAGCCAGGCCAGAATTTTAGCAATCAGCCGTCCCATTTAGTCATCCTCCTCGCGCTTTTTGCAGCGGTGCAGCAGCAAAAGCAGCAGCAGCGCTTCGCCGCCGATCACAATGCTGCCCGTTACCGCGATCCACGGCCAGGCATCCACCACGCGCTTGACCACCGTTCCGGTGCGCAGCGCCTGATACTGCACGGCCTGCGGGGTGTTGGCTTCTTCCTCTCCATTATAAGGGATGCGGGTGCCGCGCACAAGCATGCGGTGGGTGTTGATGGCATACGGCGTGCAGGTAACAAGGGTGCAGTAATCCTGCCCCGCGGTGATTTCCAGATCCTCGGTGTGCTCCGGTTCCACCACTTTGATTTGATCCACCTGGTACGCCAGCGTTTCATCCAGAATATGCAGGTAGAAACAGTCGCCCTCTTCCAGCTTGTCCAGGTCGGTGAACAGCACGGCTTCGGGCAGGCCGCGGTGGCCGGTCAGCACGCTGTGGGTGCTTTCGCCGCCAAGGGGGTAGCTGGAGCCTTCCAGATGGCCAACGCCCCTTTGCAGCACATCATCGCTGGTGCCTTCGTAAATAGGCAGGTTGACGTCAATTTTCGGGATGGTGATATACCCCAGGCTTTCGCCCACATCCACAAGGTCCACATAGCTGGTGCCGGTATCCTCCGCTTCGCCTGCGGCATCGCGCTCCACGGCGCTGTCCAGCTGCTGGTTATAGCGGCGGGCGGCCTCCTTGGCGGCGTCCAGTTTTTCGGTATCCATGCTTTTTACGGTATCATCGTAATTTTGGATCGCTTCGCTGGCGTGGCGCTGCGCCACCGCGTTGCTGATAACCGGGTACGATGCCACCCCAATGCCGGACAGGATCATCAAGGCCGCAAAGCCGACTTTTAGTTTTGTTGTGGTATCCATAGCGTCACCGCGAACCTTTCCGTGAGAGGGTTGAAGTTGGGAACTGATGCAATTAGAAATTAGAAATTAGGAATTGGAAGTAGGCAAAAGAATAAATAATAAAGAATAATGAATAATTGTGGTGGACCGCGCCGCATTGCGCCGCTCAGGAGATATTGGGTTGGGGGTGGTTTTTAGGGTAGTGAATAACAATAAAATAATCTGTAGGGCCTTACGGCGTTGCACACCACAAAATTGTAATAAACCTCGCCCTGCATGTAGGGGGCGGCGTCCCCGACGCCCCGTTTGACGGGCCTAATAATTGCCGCCCATCCACCCCGCGCCGCAAACATTGCAAATCATTTGTAGGGGCCGATGCTCGCCATCGGCCTGTTTGACGGGCCTTGCCCTATTTATTTTTAGGTTCTGCACGGGGAACCACCCCTCAAGGGGAGCCACCGCAAACATAAGGTGAGATATTGGCGCCCCTTGAGGGGAGCTGGACGCGGAGCGGCCTGAGGGGTGGTTCCTCGCCGCAAACCTGACGCCCGTGGGGTGGTTCCCCACGCAGGGCCTAAAAATCAACCGAACAACGGCCATGTACACCCAAAAAAATTTATTTCCCAATAACCCACCATAGGGGGAGGGCCAAATCCGGCCCTCCCCCTGTGTATGATGGATTATCCCTCTATACCCTATTGGTGAATTGTAACATTGTTTTGCCTTGCGGCGGGCGCATCAGGTGCGGTTCTTCTTTTTCAGGCTCAGCAGCACGCCAACACCGGCCACAACCAGCAGCACACCAATGCCGCTGAACAGCAGGGTGCCGAAACCACCGGTGGTGGGCAGGTTGAAGCCCTTGCGGTTGATGATGACGATCTCTGCATAGCTGTACGGAGTATCGCCATTCTTAACCACGGTGCTATTGTAGTCATGCTTAATCAGTTCACCCGTGTTGCTATCAAAGGTTTTCGTATCACTCCATGCGGTGGTGTAGTCCAGAGTCAGGTTTGCGTCCACCGGACCAGTCAACAGGTTATAGCCTTTGTGAGTCTTGGTTTCAACCAGCTTATACTCGCCAGTCGGCAAACCTTTTGCAACAGCCTTACCGTCGGCCTCCGTCTTCAAATCCATAACAGCAAACCACTTAGGCTCATCACTAACAGTATCGTTCAGCTTTTTTGCTGCTGCTTCCTCAGGCGTTAAAAGGGTCTTATCAGCACCCATAAACTTAACGGTGCCATTTTTGTTCATCGTATCTTTTTCTGCATCATACTTTTTATAAAGGGTAAATTCAACATCCTTCAGCGGTTCGCCATCCTCATTCTGTTTCAGGATGCCAGTCTTGAACGTATAAACAACAGCTTCGTCATGGATATCATACGGAGGATCCGCTTCAGTAGTGGTAATATTTGTCTTCTTGGAGTATTTCAGGTCGGCACTGTTTACATTGCCCACTGCACCAACCGAAGCGCCGTCCTGGAGCTTTGCGGTATAGGTAATGGTAATGGTTCCACCTGCATATGCCGCAATCTTGTCAGTAGCAAATGCAATCGTAAAGCCAGACTTACCCTCAGCATTCGTTATCGTCAGGGTATACTCAGTACCCTCTTTAAATGTCGTTTCTTCAGCTTCGCCAACTTTTCCTTTAACATCAATATCACTATTAACAACCAGCTGGTCGCTATTCATTTCATCAGATACGGTGAAAGTCTTCAGTTTTGCAACGTTTTCAGGAACATTGACAGTCAGAGTATACGGAACATCATCACCAATGCCATAGTCTGCATCCTTTTTACCTGTAATTTCCTTTTTGAAGTCCGGCTTGTAGTTCTTTACTTTAACCTGTGCTCCACTAAAAGCAGTAGTGTCAAAGCTCTTTACACTAGTTTCAGGCTTTTGCGCGCCTTCAATATCACTTTCGGTCGCTGCAACCATCTCGCCATTGTCACCGATCTTAAAAACATAGGCAATGCCGGAATCCAAAATGTAACCATCGTTTGCATTAACTTCAGTTTCCACAAAGGCATATACACCTTTGGTCAAACCAGAAACGCTGATTTTGCCATCTGCACCCGTGGTAAGGACACCCGTATTATTAGCTGCGTCAAGCCACTCGCCTGCATTATCTACGCCATTTGCAGGCTTCTTCTCAATCCAAGTCCATGTTCCGTCTTCATTCTTCTTATAGAGCTTAAACTTGTAGCTCTGCATGGCTGTAACTTCTGTATCTGTACCGCTCTGCTTACCGACTTTCTGCAAAACAGCCTGACCATATGCAGTAGAGTTTTTCGGGAAGACATGAACATCGTACAGCCAATCAGTCAGACCGCCATTCGTATCAGTCGAGACTTTTGTCATAGGAACAGAGACAAAGAACGGCTCACATGCAGTCTTGACAGAATCCGGTGTTTCGGTTTCAAGCACAAGGTAAAGACCCAAAGGCAATTCTTCAAACTTAACAACGCCACTGGTATCTGTCGTTTTCGAATCGACTTCAGTTACAGTTGCAGTCACGTCACTCTTCAGTTTATAACCGCCGGTAGTAGTATCAGGTTCTGCATAATCTTCCCAGCTTGTAGGCCAAGCTACATCTTTACCATCATAATATTTTTTCAGATCTTCTGCATTCTTAACCTGATAAACGGTAAAGGTTGCACCTGCCAACGGAGTAGGCGTTTCACCTTTGTCATTCGAAGGAAGACTCCCTGCGTCTTCTGCCTCGCCGGTTGCAGGCCCTCTAGTATCATCGTTCCACTCATATTTATGAATCGTAATGGAACCGGTATCCTGCGTCCAAACCGGATTTGCAGTGGGTGCCGGTGTTGTTCCACTGCCATCATCTGCCATTGCTGGCATAGCGCACAGGCTGAGGGCCAGGGCGGCGCTCAACAGGCCTGTGAGAAAACGTTTTGCTTTTTTCATTTCAGTACCTCTTCTCTTAAAAAAAATCATCATCGGATGGGCGGCGGGGCCGCCCGGCTTAAGGGTTCTGCATCAGCACGGCGTGCAGTGCGGGGCGCTGCAGCGGTGAAACGCTGCCGCGCCGCCCGCACTGTGCCGTGAAGAAAAAAGGAGGAAAAACTGGGCCGCTTGCCCACTTGGCTTAAGGTGCATCTGAAATCAAAGGAAATAACGGATATTTCGCAGCCACAAGCAGGATGTAAGGCAAAGAGCCGCCGGAATCCTTTCCGGATCCCAAGGCTTCTTAACACAAAATCCGGCTGCGCTTATAGAAACAGGCGATATTTTCCGCTTTTCAGTTACACCCCCGGCTTATGGCCGCGCCCTGCCGTAAACGGGCGCGCACGGGCGGGCAGGCCCTGCATCCTGGGGGTTGCTGGGTTTCCGGGGGATGGTTAATGTCGCCGGCCCCCTTTCCTGTTGTAGCGGAATGTGAATATCAACAGCCCTGCCACCGCCAGCGGCATGCCGATCAGCAGCCACAGGCTTGGCGCGTCTGCACCCGTGTGGGGCAGCTCAGGCGTTTTACGGTTCAGAACGGTAAGGGTCATGGTGTAGGTGTTGTCGGACTTCGTAAACTTGTCTCCGAGCGGAATTACCTGCCCATCAATAGAACACGTGCCGTCTTGGGTAAATTTGATCACAATTGGCTGTGCCAACAGGTTGTACCCCGGATGTGCCTTGGTTTCCGTCAGGCGGTATGTACCGGGTTTCAGATTTGTGAACGGGTTCGGGGTTATTTTGCCGTTGTCGTCCGTTGTACCGGTAATGGAACCTATGTTTGTGCTATCGAATGGGTAGTTTTTATCTACTACCCACTGCGATTCTCCTTCGGTTGTTGTTTCGACCAGCTTTTCCAGCTTGAACTCAACACCACTCAAGAGCACGTCATTGCTATTTTCGTCTTTTTCCGCGTCCTTCTTGATGATATCCAGTACAAACTTCGGGTTCTGCAGCTTGTTGGTCAGCACAATCTTGCCGCTGCCGCCGGTGATGGTTCCACCGTTTACTTTGGCTGGCGTTGTAGTTGCGCCGGTTTCGCTGTCCTTTTCGCTTTTTGCTGTTGCTTCAGCCGTTACAACATACGTATTGCCCTTAATCGTAATGGTTTCGCCTGGTGCTACCTGTTCAAATTGGTCATTCTCCACCGTACCTTCCACAATGCGGTACACATAATCGGTCTGGCTTTTATCCGTATTGATTTGGTACTGATCCAAACCGCTAAAGGTATACAGCCAGCCGTAAGTACCGCGGTTAATGGTAACATAGTTTGGGCTGTCTGCTCTCGGGTAGTTTACCGGTTTCCAGTCTGCATCGTTTTGGCTGGTTGCCAGACGGCGCTGGAGCTGGATGTAGATTGTACCCGGCCGGTTCTCTGTAGTAAGGTCCTTATCATTTGCATCTTTCCAGAGCTTATCGAACTCAATGTTGATCAGTGTGCGCTGGGTGTTGGTAAAGATTGCGGTAAGTTCCGGATTGTTCGGATCTTTGCTCTTCTCAATCACGCCTTCCACCATGGTGTTGTTTTTGATCACATGGGCGGATTTGCAACTATCCGGAACGGTTACGCTTTGCAGTTTGGCACCATCGTTGCTTCCGACTTCCTCGATGATATAGCGGGTACCAACGGGGATGCCGGTGATGGTTCCGGTGCTTTCGCCCTTAATCGTAACGGTTCTTTCGATGGGCTTTTCTTCCAGACCCTCACCGCCAACATCATTAAAGGTAACTTTGAAGGTGTAGGTTCCGGTCAAGGTTTCGCCCTCTGCGGCCTTCTTTTGGATTTTCAGCCCGCCGGTTTTGACGGTGTTGACGTATTTTACCTTTAGCTTTGTCAGCGTGGAGCTATTTTCGTCCGGGTCCTTATAGGAGCGGAAGACGATGGTGTCGGCGGAGGGTTTGTTTCCGGTATAGCTATTACCCGTTTGATCATCATTCGGTCTTATTTTTTCCGTTCGGCCATCATTGGGGCTGCTTCCCTCCTGCTTGTCCAGCGACTTGTTCGTGTCGGTAACTGTCACGGATTCGCTATCGCCCTTCATCGAAGTAACCGCCTGCCCGTTCTCGCACACCGTCCATGTGGTGTCGTACAGGTTTTGGTTCAGATCCTCTTTGAGCGAAATGTAGCTGCCGCGGCGGAACTGGTCGCTGAAGGTAACGGTTTCTCCATCTTCCAGAACAAAGCGTCCGTCATCGTCCACCAACTGGGTGTCGTTGTCCTTGGTGGATGTGTACTGTGCGTTTATGGCGTTTTGCAACTGACCGGTTTTGGCGGAGCCGTAATCCGGGATTTCCTTCTGATCGGTTGTAAAGCCGGTCATCTTACTTGGCACCGCTTTGGGAATGAAGGTAAAGCTCCTGAAATAGATGTTGCGGTTATAGTTATCGCCCACGCGGATGGTTTTGACCTTGTCGTTAAATTTGTCCTGCTCTTTCATCTTGTGCAGGTCCAGCTTTACGGTGACCCATGCGCCTGTCTTCACTTCGACCGAGCCATACGTTGCGCCGTTAATGCCTGATGTGCCAAGGCTGCCTTTTTGGACGTTGTTTTCATCCAGCAGTTCCAGATACAGGTTGTTGAGGGAAAGGTCACCTCCATGATCCTTTGGATCAACGTAAACCTGGAACGTAAGGAAGCGCATGTCTTTGATATTGATGGGGTTTTCCAGCGTCAGGATGCCACGACGTTTCTCACGCGCTGCACTTTGCGTATCCGTAAAGCGTGCGTACCAGTGAAGGACCTGTTCGTTTTCATTCCCGGAATCTGGCCAGGGGTTTGTTTCCCGCCTGAAAATGTAGTCATATTCGTTTCCTGGGGTTGCGGCGGCAATGTTGCTCTCATTCAAATTCACCTTTTGGGACTGAGTTCCGCTTTCATTCGGGCCAACGGCATCTGTTTTTCCATAATGGGTTGCCTGGTTCTGGATGGTGAAGTTGAAGATTTTCTGGTCTTTAAAGCAATTTTTGAAGTCTGGATCAACCTTGCTCAGTTCGACCTCTTTTTGAACCTGCAGCTCGTTATTATCCGGGAAGTTGAACGCCACCGCCATGTTGGACTCCCACATACCGCGTTCCATGTAGTACATGGTAAGGGTGTGCTTGCCGGTGGAAAGATTAGGGATGGAGACACTTGCGTTTTTATAATACTTTTCGGTTGTTCCTAAGTAAGTAATGCTTGTCTCCGTTTCATGCTTGTTTTCATCACAATCTTCAGCGCCATAATTATCTGTCTTGCTGTTCTTGACCCGGCTGACATAGGAAGTTACGGTGTTTTTCTTATTATCGCGCTGGTCAAACTCCAACACACCAGAAACTCTGGCATGAGCACCGCCAATATCCAGGACAAGCTGATCGTCAATGAAAACCCACACATCATCATCACCAGAGAAGTAAAAACGAATTGGAATTTCATTATTGTAGTCGTCCTTAACTGTTCCGGTACTGGTTAGGGTAAACGGGATTTCAAGTTTTGCACCGTAACCGTAATTGTACCTGACTGCGCTATTACTGGTTGTGGTTTCATTGAACGGGAAAAAGCCGTATTGCGTTGAAACTTTATTTGGATCACTTGCACTGTCCACGTTGTGGGACGCCTCGCTCAGATATTCAGCGGTTGTCTCTCCCGTGCTATCATTACCAAGGTACAACTGATCGCTATTTGTATCTTTGCGCAGATACAGAGAAGTTTCTTTGCTGTCAAACCACCAGTATTTAACACCTTTGCCTTTTTGATCTGATTCTACAAAAACTTCTTTTTGGGTAAACGGAAACTCAACATTGTGGTAAACTTTGCCAAGTTTTGCATTTTTGCTGTTTTGGCCGGTCAGGAACTTTTCATTGAAATGCGGTTCTTTCAGGGTCGTGCCATTCATCACGATGTCGCCATCGCTGTCTCTTTGGCCTGCAACAATGCCCTGGAAAGCGTAGGCATTTTTTTTCCCGTTTGCGTTTCCTCCTATATCATAGTTCGAGTTATTGGCTGCGATAAAGATATTGTAAGAACTCCATCCGTACAAATTCAATGTACTTGCAATATCCGCAAATTTTGGAGCCCAATCACTTGGCTGGAAATGGCCTGTATAAATGGGATATATAATGGACTTTCCGGTATTATTATTTACATAACTCTGATAGTAGTCGCTGATTGCCTGATCGAACTGGCGGAAGGGTACCCAGTGGCGCTGATTAACCGCATTATCATTATCGTAGCTATCACGGTTCTTGCCGTTCAGTTCGTAATCTGTATAATAATCATACAGCGTACTGGTAACATACTTTGTATTTGGTTTTTCCGTAAATTCAGCGGCGGCAATATCTACTACTTTAGTGTCAGGATTTTTCCACGTTTCGGCATCACGCAGGGTACCTTTTGGAGCCCAGTAGCCGCCACGAGTGGTACCTTTATATACTGCATCGTCATTCGTATCCGCATAGAAGCAATTTTTGTCATCTGTGGGAATCGGCAGCCACTCTGTACTTACTCCATTTCCTTTTGTCGCATTGTCATCGCCAATTTCTTCACCGGAAAAGATGATTGAACGATATCCTTGGGGAATGTCAATATAATAAAGGTTTTCGTTTGTACCATCTTTTACCAGCTTGCCGCTTACGGAGGGTACGCTGTCTCCTTTTATCCGATAATAAATGGTCTCTTGATTATTGGCTTTGGGGATTGAATAGTTGTCGGTATCTCCATTCAATGCCATCTTGGAAAAAGTAGCATCGTAATAGATACGGAAAGAGTTTTCTATACCCCATCTTTCGTTGTCTGCGCCAGTATAGATAAAGCAGTTCCTTGTTTCACTGTACATAAAGGATTCTTTATCATTACCACTAACAGATTCGTTATAGAAGTTATAGTATTTGCTGGTTTTGTTTTTACCGTCCTCAACCCATGTAAACTGAACATAAGAGCATTCCACGTCTGGGATGGTAAAAGTAACGAATTCTTCCTTAGCAACAGGTTTAGCTTCTGAGCCATCATTAACCAATGTTAAGGTTTCACTTTTTTCATCAGGGATATAGAAATTTGCCTTTACGTTCGTCAAATTAGCTGTACTGCGGTTTTCGAACTTGATGGGTTTGCCTGCATAGTATGTATGACTCGTCAGGATGGAATCGTCTGTCCATTCACCTTTAGTTGGATCGGCATTTTTAGTTGGATCATACATTTTGTTATTGTAGGAGTTTATAGGTTTCGGTTCCGACTGCTTTAGCGTAATCTGTGCTGTCCATGTACCATTCCTGTATAACTGGAACTGTATTTCTTTAAATTTCTCTCCTTTTATATCTTTACAATTTTTAACGGCATAAATCTTATGTCCATTTGTTTCCCATCCAGTCGGCTCCATTGTATGCGACTGCCAACAATCACCAGTAGGATATGCATTAGTATTTACATTAAACCTAATTTCATCGGAATCTAAAACGGTCACATCTTGGTTTTTATCATTTGGCATCGTATTCGGAACGACAAAGTAAACCGTGAATCCTTCTGCCGCTTCCGGCTCACTAACTGCCTGCACGTTATCCACGCTTTTTGCGGCGTACATCTTCTGCGGCTGTTCGGTCGGTTCCGGGGCGGCGGTGGGGGTCACGGTCGGCACAGGGGTGGCCGTTGCGGTGGCTGCCGGTTCCGGGGTCGGGGTGGGTTCTGCCGTGGGCTCCGGCGTTTCGGTCGGGGCGGGCTGCTCCGGCTCGGCGCTTTGTTCCGGTTCCGGGGTGGCAGCGTTCTGCTCCGGCGGAGCGGTATTCTCCCCGGAGGCCGTTCCCGGCTCATCCTCCAGCAGCTCTACTTCGTCAGGTGCGTCGGGCAGAAGATCCACCTCGGCGTATACAGGCAGGGCCATTGCCATAACCAGGCAAGCGGTGACAAGCAGCGCTGTCAGCCGGCGCGCCCAACCTGTTGTGTTTTTTCCTGTTCTATTCAATCTGCTCACCCGTCTTTCGCGCTGGCTTGATGGAAGCACATTGTTCCACAGGGGATCCCTGTGAAACAGTAAAAGAAGCCAGCTTCTTTTACTTGCGCAACCGTTGCCATGTTGTTTTCAAAAAAAACCGCATCGAGTCTTCTCATTGCGCATTTACTTTTTATTTTCTTAATATAGCACCTTTACACCAGAAAGACAATACAATCCACGCAAATTCCTGTTTTTCAGCACTTTTACTGATTGCGTTTTCCTCCAATTATGTAATATATTCAAAGCCTTTGTATAATTTATTCCTAATTTTCTTTTTGGCAGCGGTCATTTTTATATACTTTAACCGCGTGTTTATGATTCTCTGCGCACACAGAGCGCAACTTTGCGGCAAAATTCGCCTTTTTTGTTGCATTTCCCTGTTTTTGCGCAATTATTTGTTTCGCATGTGCCTGTTTGCGGCGGGGTGGGCGCCTTGTGGGAGGGATGGCAGGTTTGCGGCGCACGGTTCCCGTTTTTTTGCGGCGCGATGGATACACCGCGCCCCTGCAAACGGTTTGCGGTGTTTGCGGCGGCGGGTGTGTTTTTGGTGGATTGCACGCCCGCCAACGGGACGCCGTTCTCCCTTTACAACGGGGTGCGGGTTTGCTGCAGATATGCCATTCGCTTTTTTGTCCCCCCTGCCCCGCCCCTGATTCCCGGTTCCCCTTGCCGATCTCTATTTGCGCCAGCTCCTGAGGTGCATCTGAGAGCAACGAAAATAGCGGATCTTTCGCAAGCACAAAATCCGGCTGCGTTTACTGAAACAGACGAGCTTTTTGACGTTTCAGACAGGACTAAGGTGTATCTGAAAAGTCGAAAATTTAGTCTATTTCTACAAACACAGCGGGATTTT
>ERZ825384.2154-NODE-2154-length-20786-cov-3.206165_pt1 | contig 20786 bp, 16 predicted proteins | sample MGYA00519931_ERZ825384 | MGnify/ENA primary metagenome ERZ825384 (study PRJEB31778, sample SAMEA3449200) | human gut metagenome | biome: human gut; feature: human-associated habitat; material: faeces | place: United Kingdom | collected 2010/2012 ...
GGCGGAAAATGAGGAACAGAAGAAGCGGAAATCCGGTCTCAGTATATTTAACGGAAAAGGGAGGAAGGAAGTCCAACAACAGATCGATGAACTGACCAGAGAGTTCGAGGAACTGGAAAATGGGCTGGGAAAGGGCTTGGCCGAAAAACAAAGTGCGCTCGAGGAAGCAGAAGAAAGAGCAGAAAAAGCTTGTTCGGCTGTCAGAAACTATACAATGCTGCCTTTACTCAGGGAAAAAGCCAGAGCAATACAGAAATTGCGTGAATTGGGTATTTCTGAAAAAGAGCTGTCAAAGTTGAATGTTCCGCAAACTGTAGAATTTGGCCGGTATGTGCAGGACAAGAGTGGTGTGGATGCGCCGATCGAATGGCTCATTTTAGAGCTTACGCCATACAGAGCACTATTGATTAGCAAATATGCTCTCGATTGTAAACCGTATAATACGAGTAAAGCGGAAGTTACATGGGAAAGCTGCACGCTGCGAAAATGGCTGAACGAGGATTTCTTCAATGCAGCGTTCTCAGATGGGGAAAAAGCCATGATCCCCACGGTAACGGTGTCGGCGGATGAGAATCCCGATTGCGATACCGATCCAGGCAACGCCACACAGGACAAGGTCTTCCTTCTGAGCATCCCAGAAGCCAGCCGGTATTTCATAAACAATGAAGCGAGAACGTGCGTACCGACGGCTTGCGCAATAGGCAACGGCGCATACACGGAGTCGTATGCAAAAGGTGGCGCAGCTACCTGGTGGTGGTGGCTGCGGACGCCCGGCGAGGATCAGAATCTTGCTACCGGGGTCCTCGACGAAGGCAGCGTCTACAGCAGCGTCGACCATGTCAATAGCAATATCCTTTGTGTTCGCCCCGCTTTGTGGATTAATCTTTCAGACTAAAGGAGAAGCAAAAATGTATAAGTATGATGAAAAAGACTTCTATAAACTTCTCATGGCGTTCTGCGGAGTGAATATAGTTTGTCGAGGACGTCTGCTAAGAATCTGCCCGGAGGATATGATCAACGAAGCTGTTGCGCGAGGGTACATTTACGAATGCGATTATTGTGAGGGTTCTGACGGAAGAGAGAAAGATATCCAATATCGTATATCACCCGAGGGAAAAGAAGCGCGTGACGGTCACCGCGGGCGTTAATATAATATGGTTAGCTGTTAACTGCGCCAGAGTCGGCCTTTGCTCGAGGATAGCAGTATAAAACGCTGTAAAATTTATTGTTGAATTTTACAGCAGAACGGCGTATACTATTCGCAAAGGAGATGATCACTATGCCGAACATCAAGCCGATCTCCGATCTGCGGAATTACACGGAAGTATTGCAGGATGTGGCGGTGGGCGCGCCCGTTTTCCTGACGAAGAACGGCCGCGGCCGGTACGCCATTGTGGACATTCAGGATTTCGAAAAAGCGCAGGCCACGCTGAAGCTTATGAGTGAGCTCGCAAAGGGCCGCCGATCCGGTGAGACCGAAGGCTATCTGACCCCGGAGGACATGAGAGCGCACTTCCACGCCAGAGCGAATGAAGAATAACATCCATTATTCAGCGGAGTCCCGCCGTGATCTGGACGATATATGGGACTATATAGTCTCGGAGCTTCAAAACCGTGTCGCGGCGGAGCGCGTGGTGGATCGCATTCTGGACGCGGTTGAACGCTTGAAAGATTTTGCGGAAATGGGCGCTCTGCTCTCCTCCGTCGCCGACGTCGGCGGGGACTATCGGTTTCTTGTGAGCGGGAACTATATGGTTTTCTATCGTGTGAACGGAAGAGATGTTTTTATCGACCGAGTTTTATATGGCCGTCGTGATTATCTTCGGGTTCTTTTTCGGGATATGAGCATGAAGCAGGACGATTAAAAGTAACCGCAGCGGTTCCAATTTTGGAGCCGCTGCGGTTTTCCTATCATATACTCAATCCATCGGGAGCGGGATGGGCTTTTTGAGCTCCAGACGGCCGTAGCAGACGAGCTCTGCCGCTTTGTCCGGCGGGATCATGCGGTCGTCTTCGGCGTGGGCGCGGTTCACGGCGAAGAGATACACCGTGCCACGGCTGTCGGCGCAGAACTGCCGGAAGACGATCCCTCCGTCCGTTTCAAAAAGCCCGACGTCGCCGTCGTAAAGCTCGGTGCGCCGCCGGAGATACGCCGTGCCGCCCTTTTTGATCCACGGCGCGAGCGAATCGTCCGTGACCGCAACGGCAAAATCGGCGTCCGTGCCCTTCGGCACGGGGATGGTGTCCCAGAGCATGCGCTCACCGCCTTTCGCTTGATCTTTCCTTCAGCATACCGATTCCGGACGGAAAGGTCAAGACGGCAGAAAAAAGAAAAAGCAAAAGTGGCGCTTTCCGTTGCAGATGGCGGGATCGTGTGGTAAAATATATTATCTATACCTATGCGTATACCTATGCGCATTGTTAATATGAAAATATAAAGAAGGAATTTAACGATATGGAAAACCGTGAACAGGAGATCCGTCAGGACAGGGAAGACCTGATTGAGGGGCGCAACGCCGTTGCCGAGGCGATCCGCGCCGGGCGGACGATCGATAAAATTTTCGTTGCCCGCGGCGACACCGACCGCACCCTTGCGCGCATTCTCGCCAAGGCGCGGGAAAACGGCATCGTTGTCACCGAGTGCGACCGGCGCAAGCTCGATTCTCTCAGCGCCACGGGCGCGCACCAGGGCATCATCGCGCAGGCGGCAATGCGCGAGTACGCCTCCATCGAGGATATTCTGGAGCGTGCCGCCGAGCGGGGCGAGGAGCCGTTCATCGTCGTGTGCGACGAGATCGCCGATCCGCACAATCTCGGCGCGATTTTGCGCACCGCCGAGTGCGCGGGCGTCCACGGCGTCATCATCCCCAAGCGGCGCGCCGCCGGGCTCACCGCCGTGGTGGACAAGGCGAGCGCGGGCGCGGCGGAGCATATGCTCGTCTCGCGCGTGACGAACATCCCCGCGGCGCTCGGTGAGCTGAAGAAAAAGGGCCTTTGGGTCTACGGCACGGCGGCGGACGCTCCCGCCGATCTGTGGCAGACAAAAATGACCGGCCCCGCGGCGCTCGTCATCGGGTCGGAGGGCTTCGGCATGGGCCGCCTCGTTTCGGAGCAGTGCGACTTCACCGTGGGCATCCCCCTGCTCGGCAAGATCACATCGCTCAACGCCTCCGCGGCGGCGGCGATCCTTATGTATGAGGTCGTCCGCCAGCGCAGAGATTCCTGAGACGGAGGGAGCTATGGCAAAACGCGATACAGGCGGCGTTCCCCGGAGCTTCGGCGTGCCGGGCTTCTCGCTCGAGAGCATTCTCGAGGAGTGCCGGGACAAGGCGCCGGAGGAGACCGCCGCGCCGGAAACGGCGGAAACGGAATACCGGCCGGAGACGGAGGGCTATTCCTCCGAGCAGGCGGATTACCCGGCAGAAACGGAGTACGAGGCCGAATATCCGGACGAAGAAGCGGAATACCCCGAATACGAAGAATTTGATACCGGCGCGCCGGAGTATGAGACCGAGCCGGACGAGCCGGAGGAGACCGGGGAACCGGACGGGCGGTACTATGAGGACGCGCCGGAGCCGGAAGAGGCCGCCGAGGACGAAATATACGACGAAGGCTTTGAGGACGACGCGGACTTTTACGCCCCGCCCCTTGAAGCGCCGGACGAGCCGGAAGTCTCGGAAGAAGGCGAAGAGCCGGACGAGCCGGAGAAAAAAAGCAAAAAGAAAAAGGGCCTTGGCAGCGTATCCCGCCGCGGGCGGGGCCGCGCGCCGGGGCCTTGGGGCAAGCTCGTGGGGCTTCTCGCCGCGGCGTCGATCCGCCGGGCGAACGATCTCTCCCAGCCCGACCCGGAGCCGGAGGACGTAACGCTTGAAATGCCGCCGCAGCGCGCGGCGAAGCATTATGCCGCGCAGATGCCGAGTCTGCGCCTGCGCTTCTTTGCGGCGGCGGCAGTCTGCGTGCTGCTCGCGTGGATCACTCTTTCGTATGACTTCGGCCTGCCGCTGCCCGGCAGTCTCGGCACGAACGCGAGAGCGACGTCGCTCGTGTGTCTCATCGGGATGCTCTCGGTGATGCTCATCGGACTGGACGTTGTAACAGCGGGCGTCATGGGTCTCATCCGCGGCCGCGCGGGGGCGGAATCCATGATCGTTCTCGCCGCGATCGCCGCGGCGGCGGACGTGATCTATATCGCCGCGAGCGGCGACGGCTCGCACGGCGTCACCTTCGCGGTGATCCCCGCGGCGGCGGTCATGTTCGCGCTGCGCGGCGCGTGGTACAGCTGCCGGGCGTACGCCGATTCCTTCCTTGCACTGCATCACGCCAAGGACGCCTATGCCGTCACCTCCGAGGTGCTGCCGGGGAAGAAGGAGCGCATCCTCATCAAGTCTCGCCGCTCGTCGGACGGTCTTGTCCGCCGCAGCGAGGAGCCGAGCGGCGCGGAAGCGCTCGCCATGGCGGCGTTTGTGCCGATGGCCGTCGGCTCGCTCGCGCTGGCGCTGGCTCTGTCGCTCGGCGCGCAGGATATAAAGGCGTTTTTCCATCTCTTCTCGCTTATGACGGCGCTTTGCGTTTCCTTCAACTGGACGCTCTCGTTCCCGATCCTCTTCTCCCGCACGGCGCGCCATCTCATGATGCGCGGCAGCGCTCTGGCCGGATGGTCCGGCGCGCGCGATGTCGGCCGGTCGCGCCGGCTCGTGCTCACCGATACCGACATTTTCCCCGAGGACGCCATCGAGATCACGGGCGTGCGCTTTATGGACAAGAGCCGCGCCGCGCAGGTGCTCGGCATCACCGGCAGCATGCTCGATGCGGCAGGGACGGGGCTTGCCGCGCCCTTTGCCGAGCTGATGCGCCGGAAAAACGCCGCCATGCAGACCGTGGAGGATTTCTCCGTCGGCGAGGGCGGCGCGAAGGGTATGGTGCAGGGCGAGGAGGTCCGCATCGGCACGCTCGCGTATATGCATCTGAGCGGCGTGAAGATCCCCGATAAGATCAAGGAGGAAAACGCGCTCTATACCGCCATATCCGGCGAGCTGGCGGCGGTGTTCCCGCTGCGCTACCGCCCGATGGCGAGCGTGCAGCGCGCCTTGGCCGCCCTGCGCCGCGAGCATCGCAAGCCGATCTTCGCCGTGCGCGACTTTAATCTTGACCCTCTTCTTCTGCAGAAAACGTTCGGCGTATCCGCCGAGGGCTTCCAGTTCCCGTCCTCCGCCGAGCGGTACCGCATTTCCGGCATCCCCGCCTCGGCGGGCAGCCCTGCCGCCGGTGTGATGGCACAGGACGGTCTCGACACGCTCGTGGACTTTGCCGAATGCGGCACGAAGCTCCATTCCTACGGCCGCGCGTGCGCGTGGTGCTGCGTCATCTGCGCCGCGCTCGGCGCGATCCTTGCGGTGGTCCCGGCATGGCAGGGACTGTGGACGGCGATCGGCGCGGGGCGTGTGCTGCTCTATATGCTCGCGTGGATCATCGTGCCGCTGGCGCTGCGGACGCTGCTGCAAAAATAATTATTGCCAAAAAAACTGTCATAGTGTATAATTTATCCTCGTGGCGCTCCCCTGTTTTTTCGGAAGAATGACAAGGCCAATTCACAGGACAATGAATTAAAGTTTTTTAAGATAATTATAAGGAGAGGACAACCCATGAGCTACACAACCAAGGACATCCGCAATGTCTGCCTGCTCGGTCACGGCGGCAGCGGCAAGACCACCCTTACCGAGAACATGCTCTACCTGACCGGTGCCATCGACCGTCAGGGCAAGGTCAACGACGGCAACACCGTCTGCGACTACGACGCGGAAGAGATCAAGCGTCAGGTAACGATCTCCGCGGCTATCGCTCCCATTTCCTTCGGCGGCAAGAAGATCAACGTGATCGACTGCCCGGGCTTCCAGGACTTCGCCGGTGAAGTCGCCGCCGCGCTGCGCGCGGTCGAGGCGGGCATCATCTTCTGCACCGCGAAGGACGGCCTTTCCGTCGGCGCGGAGCGCAACTGGAAGCTGCTCAAGGCCGCCGGCAAGCCGGTCGCCTTCTACGTCTCCAAGCTCGATGAGGAGCACGGTGATTACTTCGGCGTGCTCGAAGCGCTGCAGGCCAAGTACGGCAGCATCGTCTGCCCCGTGACGATCCCCGCCTCCGACGGTACCGGCGTCATCGATCTCGTGCACAACATCGCGTATGAGACCAACGGCAGCAAGACCGCGAAGGTCGCCGTCCCCGCCACCGATGCCGGCAAGGCCGAGGAGCTGCGCGAGGCTCTTATGGAGACCGCCGCGGGCGCTACCGAGGAGCTCATGGAGAAGTATTTCGAGGAAATGACCCTCTCCGAGGAAGAGCTTGTCACCGGCATCAAGGCCGGTCTGAAGGACCGCAGCGTCGTTCCCGTGTTCTGCGGCGTCGGTACGACCGGCGTCGGCACGCAGGCTCTGCTGCAGGCCATTCTGGACTATGTCCCCGCGCCCGACGAGGTCGAGGGCATCGATCCCAACGGCCCGACCGCCGGTCTCGTGTTCAAGACCGTGTCCGACCAGTTCGGCAAGTACAACTTCATCAAGCTCGTCAGCGGCAAGCTGACCGCCGATATGTCTCTGCGCAATTCGCGCACCGGCAACACCGATAAGCTCGGCCGTCTGTATACCATGTGCGGCAAGAAGACCACCGAGGTCAAGGACGCCTGCTGCGGCGACATCGTCGCCATCGGCAAGATGGACTGGAAGACCGGCGACACCGTGTGCGACCCGAAGGCCGAGATCGAACTTCCCGCCATCGAGATCGCGGAGCCCTGCTACTCCATGTGCATCTCCCCCAAGACGAAGGGCCAGGACGACAAGATCGCCAACGGTCTCGCCCGTCTGAACGAGGAGGACATCTCCTTTACGGTCGTCAACAACGCCGAGACCCACCAGATGGTCCTCTCCGGCGCCGGCGATATCCAGCTCGACGTCCTCTGCGCCAAGCTGAAGAGCCGCTTCGGTGTCGAGAGCGAGCTCAAGCCCGCCCGCGTGCCTTACCGCGAGAGGATCAAGGCGAAGGTCGAAGCCCACGGCCGCCACAAAAAGCAGACCGGCGGCAGCGGTCAGTTCGGCGATGTCTGGATCCGTTTCGAGCCCCAGGAGGAGTCTGAGGAAATGATCTTCGCCGAGGAAGTGTTCGGCGGCAGCGTTCCCAAGAACTTCTTCCCCGCGGTCGAAAAGGGCCTGCGCGACGCCGTGCAGAAGGGTGTCCTCGCCGGCTACCCGCTCGTCAACCTCAAGGCTACGCTGTACGACGGCTCCTATCACCCGGTTGACTCCAACGAAATGGCGTTCAAGACGGCGGCGCAGCTCGCCTACAAGGACGGCATCCCCCGCGCGAAGCCGACCATTCTCGAGCCCATCGGCCTGCTGAAGGTCACCATTCCCGACGCGAACCTCGGCGATATCATGTCCGATATCTCCTCCAAGCGCCGCGGCACGGTGCTCGGCATGACCGCCGAGGACGGCATGCAGATCGTTGAGGCCGAGGTCCCCATGGCCGAGATGAGCTCCTACACGATCGACCTGCGCTCCATGACGCAGGGCCGCGGCTCCTTCACCTGCAAGTTCGTGCGCTACGAAGAGGCCCCCGGCAACGTCCAGCAGAAGGTCATCGAGGAAGCCAAGGCTCTCGCCGACGCCGAGTAATTCTCCAATCGAATACCAAAAGAGGCGGCTCTCGGAGCCGCCTCTTTCGTATGCAATAAAAGCCTCGCAGAGCATGCGCCCGCGGGCGCAAAGAGAGATTAATATCAAAGGGGAGTCCCGCTGCGCGGGACTCCCCTTTGAGGGCGTTAGCCCTTCATATCCATGAGCTTCTGCTTGAGTTCGCCTTCGATGCGGCCAAGCTCTTCCTCGGCCTGGGCGCGGCGGGTGCGGCCGTCGTCCTGGATCTGGCGGACTTCCTCAAGCGTGGCGATGAGGTGCTCGTTCGTCTTCTTGAGCGTTTCCAGATCAACGATGCCGCGCTCGGACTCCTTCGCGACCTCGACCGAGCCGGTGTGCAGCGCCTCGGCGTTGCTCAGCAGGAGCCGGTTCGTCACATCGGAAACGGCGCGGGAGGCTTCCATCGCCTGCTTGGAGTGGTACATGCTCAGCCCCAGCACCATCTGGCTCTTCCAGAGGGGGATGGTGTTCACGATGGCGGTCTGGATCTTCTCGGTCATGAGCAGGTCGTTATTCTGGATCATGCGGATCTGCGGGGACATCTGCAGGGAGATCGTGCGGGTCAGCTCCAGATCGTGCAGCTTCTTCTCAAAGCGGCCGATGAGGTTCGTGAAATCGTTCACGGCCTGCGCGTCCTCGGGCAGACCGGACTTCTCCGCCTTCGCGCGCAGCTCGGCGAGATCCTTTTCGCGCAGCTCCTGCACGCGGAGCTTGCCCGCGATGATGTACATCGTGAGCTCCTTGAAATACGCCTGGTTGAGCTCGAACATGCGGTCGAGCGAGGCAATGTCCTTCGCGAGGACGACCTGGTGGTTCTGCAGCTGCTGGGTGATCTTGTCCACGTTGATCTCGGCCTTGTCGAACTTCGCCTTCGTCTCCTCCATGGAGCGGGAGGCCTTTTTGAAGAGACCGCGGAGACCCTTCTTCTGCTCGGCTTCGTCGTAGTCGAGATCCTTCAGCTCCACGACGAGGCTCGTGAGCATGTCGCCGACCTCGCCCATGTCCTTCGTGCGCACCTTGCCGAGCGCGGCGCCGGAGAAATCGGCAATGTTCTTCTGCGCGGCGGCGCCGTAGGAAAGAACAAGATTCGTATCGGTCACGTCGATCTGCTTGGCAAACTCGCGCACGGCGGCCTGCTCCTCGGGGGAGAGACGGTCAATGTCGAGCTTTTCCGGCTCAACGGCGGGCTTTTCCTCTTCAACAACGAGCTGCGGAGCGGCGGGGGCTTCCTGCGCGGCGGCCTGCGTGGGATTGAGCGTCAGGGAAGGAACGTAAGTTTTTTCATCCATGGGAGGTGCTTCCTTTCATCGTTTGTTCGGAGCTTGTATCGGATGCGGGAGCGGGCGCGGCCTCGGCTGCGCTCTGCTGCTGTTCGTACTGCTTCATGAAATCCTTGATATCGAGATACCCCTTGCCGCCGAGCCCTTCGCGGGCGAGCATGGTGTTCATGGTGTCGATGTCCATCTGGATATCGGCGGCCTGATTGGCAAAGAGCGCGTCGAGCTGCTTTTTGTAGGCCGCGATCGTCGTATCGAGCATTTCCTCAATGCGCTGCATCGAGCCGGTGATGTTCTCTCCGCCGAACTCCTGCGCGCTCATGCGGTCGTAGGCATTGAGCAGGCGGATCGTTGTGGGGAGATAGAAGTCGAGAAACTTCCGGATCTGCGGCACATCGGCGGAATCGTCGATAGCGTCGCGGATGATCTTGTCGGAAACGCTCATCAGCTCGTTGATCCGGCTGCGGATCTCCGGGTTGGGGATGGAGGCGTACAGCCGGCCCATCTCCTTGAGCGCCGTGCGCCCCTCCTGAATGACGGCCTGCACCTCGGGCGAATAGGGGCTCGGCTCGGCGGCGGGCGCTTCCTGCGCGGCGGGGTTTTCCGGTTCGGGCGTTACTTCCGTGTACTGCACGGGGATCGCTGCCTGCTCGTCCTTCCTCTTGTCCGCCTTCCGGCGCAGCGCGTTGGCCGCCCACACGGACGCCATAATGGCGAGACCGGCGGCGATCAGCCCGCCGGACAGCCGGAGGACCGGAAGAATGAACGCAAAAATTACCCATATAAGAACGATCGTGCCGACCGGCCCGATGCCGCGGCGACGCTTTCTCCGCATAAAACCGCCTCCTTCGAGAATCACACTACATTTTACATGGATTCGCCTTTTCCGTCAAGCACAGTTGTATATCTGTTCACTTGAATTATGAGGCGGTTTGGTATATAATACAAGTTGGCCCGGTAGGCGCACAGCCGGGAGACACCGGACGGCCGGTGTCCCCCGTATCGAAAAAGACAGCGCTCGAGCCTCTGCCCGCAACCATACTTATGCCGGGGGACGACCCCGCGACACATACCGGAGGAATACCGCCATGCTGAAGATCGCCCCGTCCATCCTGTCCGCCGATTTCGCCCGTCTGGGCGAGGAGATTGAATCCGTCCGGCAAGGCGGCGCGGACTGGATCCACTATGACGTGATGGACGGCGTCTTTGTCCCGAACATCTCCATCGGCCTTCCCGTGCTCGCCTCGGTGCGGAAGGCGACCGATATGTTCCTCGATGTCCACCTTATGATCGAAAAGCCCGTGCGCTACGCCAGACGCTTCTGCGACGCGGGGGCCGATCTTGTAACGGTACACGCGGAAGCCGACACGCCGGAGAATATCACGGCGGCCATTGCCGAGATCAAGGCCGCAGGGAAAATGGCGGCCGTGGCGCTCAAGCCCGCAACGGCGGCGGAGGCGGTGCTCCCGTGGCTCGATACGCTCGACATGGTGCTCGTGATGACGGTCGAACCGGGCTTCGGCGGGCAGAAGTTCATGGCGGATATGCTGCCGAAGATCGAAACGATCCGCGCTTGGATCACGGAGCGCGGCCTTTCCTGCGCGCTCGAGTGCGACGGCGGCATCGACGCGAACACCGCGCCGCTCGTGAAGGCGGCGGGGTGCGATGTGCTCGTGGCGGGCAGCGCCGTTTTCGGCAGGGCGGATCGCGCCGCGGCCGTCTCTTCGATCCGAAACGCCTGATTTTTCAAGGAGTGTAATATAGTATTATGGCATCGTTCTTTCCGGCGGCTATGGAAAATCTCATCGACGGCTTCGCCTCGCTCCCCGGCATCGGGCGCAAAAGCGCGCAGCGGCTGGCGTTTCATGTGCTCTCGCTCCCGCAGGAGGAAGCGGACCGCTTTGCCAACGCTGTGCTCGAAGCGAAGAAGAGCGTCCACACCTGCCCGGTGTGCCAGAACCTGACGGACGGCGAGCTCTGCCCGGTGTGCGCGTCCGACAGCCGGGACAAAACGACGATCTGCGTCGTATCCGAGCCGCGCGATGTGCTCAGCATCGAGCGCAGCCGGGAATACCACGGCGTATACCATGTGCTCCACGGCGCTCTCTCGCCGATGAACCGCGTCGGGCCGGACGATCTGCGCATCCGCGAGCTTCTCGAGCGTGTGGCGCAGGGCGGGGTGGAGGAGGTCATCCTCGCCACGAACCCCGACACCGAAGGCGACGCCACGGCGATGTACCTCTCGCGCCTTTTGAAGCCCTTCGGCATCCGCATTACGCGCCTCGGCTTCGGCGTGCCGGTCGGATCAAATCTCGAATACGCGGACGACGCCACCATGCTCAAAGCGCTCGAAGGCCGCCGCGAAATGTAACGGAGGTATAAACCTCCCCAACTGCGAACATAATCCGGTAAGGGCGCGGCCCGTCCGGATACATATCTAAATCTATCTAACAGGAGTAACTATTATTTTATGGCACAAAAACTGAAGATCATTCCCCTTGGCGGTCTCAACGAGATCGGCAAGAACCTCACGGCGTACGAGTACGGCCGGGACATCATAGTCGTGGACTGCGGCATGGGCTTCCCGGACGACGATATGTACGGCGTGGATGTTGTCATTCCCGACGTGAGCTATCTTGTGAAGAACAAGAGCCGCATCCGCGGCGTATTTCTCACGCACGGCCACGAGGACCACATCGGCGCGCTGCCGTATGTGATGGACCGGATCAACCCGCCCATCTATACGACGCGCCTGACCGCGGGGCTCGTGCAGCTCAAGCTGCAGGAGCGCGGCCTGCTCGATAAAACGAAGATCGTCACCGTCGAGGCGGGCGAGACGATCTCCGCCGGGTGCTTCAAGGTGGAGTTCATCCACGTGAATCACTCGATCGCCGATTCCGTGGCGTTTGCGATCAAAACGCCGATCGGCACCGTTGTCCAGACCGGCGACTTCAAGATCGACGTCACGCCCCTGCAGGGCGAGATGACCGATCTCACGCGCTTCGGCGAGCTGGGGCGCGAGGGCGTGCTCGCGCTGCTCATGGACTCCACAAACGTGGAGCGCCCCGGCCACTCGCTCTCCGAGAGCAAGGTGCATGACCGCTTCGACCAGCTCTTCAAGGACTGCGACAAGCGCATCATCGTAACGACGTTCGCCTCGAACGTGGACCGCATCCGCCAGATCATCGATCTCGCCGTCAAGTACAAGCGCAAGGTCGGCATCACGGGGCGGAGCATGGAAAACGTGGTGAAGCTCTGTGTGGAGCTCGGCTATATGAAGGTGCCGGACGGCATTCTTGTGGACATGAAGCGCATCGGCTCCGTGCCGCGCAACAAGCTCGTCATCCTCTCCACCGGCAGCCAGGGCGAGAGCATGTCCGCGCTCTACCGCATGGCGTTTTCCGAGCATAAGCAGGTGGACATCGGCTCGGGTGACCGCGTCATCATCTCCGCGAGCGCCATTCCCGGCAACGAGACGACGATCTCCCGCGTTATTGACGAGCTCTTCGCCAAGGGCGCGGAGGTCATCTACGAGCGCGGCACCGATCTGCATGTATCGGGCCACGCCTGCCAGGAAGAACTCAAAATGATGTACGCGCTCGTAAAGCCGAAGTTCTTCATCCCAGTGCACGGCGAGCGCCGCATGCTCCACAAGAGCGGCGACATGATCGTGGGTATGGGTCACGACCGCCGGAACATCATCATCGGCGAGAATGGCAGAGTCATTGAGCTGACCGCCAAATCCGCCAAGCTCGGCGCGACCGTCCCGTCCGGCCGCGTGCTCGTGGACGGCATGGGCGTCGGCGACGTCGGCACCGTGGTGCTGCGCGACCGCAAGCTCCTTGCCGACGAGGGCATGGTCGTCGTCGTTATGACGCTCTCGGCGGAGAACGCGCAGCTCATCTCCGGCCCGGACATCATCAGCCGCGGCTTTGTCTATGAAAAGGAAAACGACAAACTCATCGACGAGCTGCGCCGCGTGGCGATGGAGAGCATCGCCTACTGCGAGGATAACGGCATCACCGACTGGGCAAGCATCAAAAGCCGCGTGAAGTCCGGCCTTTCCGGTTATCTCTTCAAAAAGACCCGCCGCAGCCCGATGATTTTGCCGATCATCATGGAAGTCTAAACGAGGAAAACCCCTCCGTCAAAAACTTCGTTTTTGCCACCTCCCCTGTTAGGGGAGGCAAGACCGTTTTTCGCAAACCCACTTGGCTCCCCTAATGGGGGAGCTGTCGCGGCGCAAGCCGTGACTGAGGGGTTATCCCCTTGAAAATATAGAAAAAGGAGACTATCGCCATGGCTCTGCCGTACTGCATCCCGTATTTCGACGCTCACTGCGACACTCTGACGAAGTTCAATTCCCTGCGTCAGAGCAGCCGGAACCACATCGATCTTCTGCGTCTGCACCACTACGCCCCCGCCGCGCAGGTCATGGCGATCTGGGCACCGCCGGGCTTTGACGGCCCCACGGCGTTCCGCCGCATCATGCTCACCGTTGAGCGCGAGCTGAAGGAAAACCGCGATCTCGCCGCGCTCTGCACGAGCGTTGCGGAGGCTGACGCCGCCGCGAAGGACGACATGGTTGCCGTGTTCCTCTCGGTCGAGGGTGCCAATCTCCTCCGGTGCAGCGTCGCGGGTCTGCTCGACGGCTACCGCCGCGGCGTGCGCATGGTGACGCTCTGCTGGAACAAGGATAACCGCCTGTGCGGTTCGGCAATGGATACCGGCGCGGGCCTGACCGCTGACGGCGTCCGCTTCGTGAACACCTGCTGGGAAAAGGGCGTCGCGGTCGATCTCTCCCACGCCTCGGAAAAAACGTTCTGGGACGTGATGCGCATTGCGAAGCGCCCGGTGCTGTGCAGCCACTCAAACGCGAAGTCCGTGTGCGACCATCCGCGCAATCTGACCGACGCGCAGATCAGCGCCATCGTCCACAACGAGGGCGTCATCGGGCTGAATCTCTGCCCCGGCTTTCTCGGTCTCGGGCGGAATATGGACGCCGTGCTCGCGCACATCGACCATTTCCTCTGCATGGACGCGCGCGAAAATCTCTGTCTCGGCACCGATTTTGACGGCATCGAGTCGCTGCCGGAGGGCATCACCGGCATGGAGAGCATGGAAGAGCTGTATGAGCAGATGCTCGCGCACCGCTTCAGCGAAGCGCTCGTGCAGGATATCTTCTTCCACAACCTCCACCGGTTCCTGGGGGAAGCGCTGTGAACATACAGATCTTCGGCAAAAGCAAATGCTTTGACACGAAAAAGGCGGAGCGGTACTTCAAGGAGCGCCGCATCAAATACCAGTACATCGATCTCAACCGCTACGGCATCAGCCGCGGCGAGCTGCAAAGCGTGAAAAACGCCGTGGGGCTTGAGGATCTCATCGACGAAAAGCACCCGGACGCGGCGCTGCTGCGCTATCTTGCCCGCGCGGACGATAAGCTCGAGCGCATTCTGGAAGACCCCACGCTTTTGAAAACGCCCGTTGTCCGCAACGGAAAACAGGCCACCGCCGGGTACTGCCCGGACGTGTGGAAGCAATGGGAATAAAGCCGTATGCCCCCGGAAAAAACCGGGGGCATATCTTTTTAAAAATGATATGGCAGTAATTTAAAATAAATATATTAAGAAAGGAAAAAGCCAGAATTTTGCCAAAAAATGCCGGTGCCAAACCTTGACTTTTCCAAGACACCCGGTATAATTTATTTAGAATTGAATATGGATCTATCGGACAGGTAGCCGTTTGCTGTAAAGGCTTTTTTGAAAGTCAGGCGGCGGTGAAAAAGGAAAGGGGTGCGAATCCCCTGCACGCACGGTACTGTATGCGCGAGTCCGGATCGAAGCGGCGGAGAGCCGCAGGGACGAAAGTCCGCCATTTCGGGGCAACCAGCCTCGGGAGAAGGTAGATTCCGGACGAGGAAAAGAAAAACTTTTCACGCAGCGCGAGCCAGGAGAATTACCAAAGTCCGGAACCCAAGACAGCGGGCGAGCTCTCCGTATGTTTTTACTGATTGCAGATCCGCCAACGACCCTCCCTATGGGGGCAGTTCAGTTAACTGAACTGCGTCCGGCCTATAGGGTGTCCGTTGGCGTTCCTTTTGCGCACAAACAGCCCTCTGTCTTATCGACGGAGGGCTGTTTTTTGTCAAAACGGCGCTCGGAAAAAAGGAGATGAAGATCGGAATGACGACAGCGATGCCGGACGAAATGACGAAAACCGTTCCGCCGGAGCAGACGGAACAGGACGAGGAGATCCTGCGCCTGATCCGCGAGCTGGGTTACGGCAAGATCGTGATCACGGTGAAAAACGGCCAGCCCGTCCATGCGGAACTCCAGAAGAGTGTTCTTCTTTAAGGAATGATCGTATGAGAAGAAATTTACAAAAAACACTGGCGCTGCTTCTTTCGGCGGCGATGCTCGCGGCAGTCTCGCCGGCTGCGCTGGCGGCCGACGCCGATGAACCGGCGGCGACGGCGGCTGCGGAACCTGCGCCGGAGATAACGCCGAGGCCGGAAGCGTTCCCCAAACCGGAGAAGACATCCGCACCGAAGGAGACCCCCGCGGCGGAGGACGTCCCGGAAACCGAAGAAGCGTCCGGGCCGGAGAAAATGCCCGAACCGGAGGTAACCCCGGAACCGACGGAAGCCCCGGAAGCGGCGGAATTCCCGGAACCGACGGAAACGCCGGAACCGGCGGAAACGCCCGAACCGACGGAAACGCCCGAACCGACGGAAACGCCCGAACCGACGGAAACGCCCGAACCGACGGAATCCCCGGAACCGACGGAAACGCCCGAACCGGAACTTGAAGCTCTCGAAACGCGCGAGACCGCTGTGGAGCCGAGCGAGTATTTTCCCGTCCTTACCGAGGGACTCCCGTTCCCGCAGGCACTGGACGCTCTCCTTGACGGCCTTGTGCAGACGCTCGTGCTGACCGAAGCGGAACAGAGCGCCGAGAAAGAGATCGAAGAGATAACGCTCGCCTACGGAAACGGTACGCTCACCGACAACATGGACGCGCTGCCGTTCATCGCCGCGGCGTTCGCCGCGAAGACCGGCAAAACGGCGGACGAGCTGACGGAGGCCGATCTCACGGCAAAGGAGCTCTCCGTGCTCCGCACGGTGTTCGGCGCTATGAGCGCCGTTTCCTGCACGCTCATGGAAACGGACATGACCGACGGCACGCTCAATGATGAGACCGGCGAGCCGAACGTTATAAAAACGAAGTATGCGCTTTCTTTTAAGATATTGCTCTCGCGCAGCGCATCGGCGCTTCTCGTGACCGCGGAAGAGCAGGAGCGCTATCAGGCGCTGTGCACCGGGGATGAGTGGGACAAGCTCATCTCTCTCTGGCGCGGGTACGGCTGGGTCGAGTCCGGCGCGGGGGAGAGGGTATATACGCTCCGCGAGGATGTGGTCCGTCTCGCGCTCGCGCAGCAGGGAAGGATCGAATATCTCTGGGGCGGCAAGTATAACAACCTGGGCCGCAGCCCCTTCTGGGGCTTCCCGCAGCAGAACGAGAACGGCGAAATATTCACCGACGGTCTGGACTGCTCCGGCTTTGTGACGTGGGTGCTGCTCAACGCCGCCGGGACGGTCGAGGCGCTTCCCGCCATCGGCGAGGGGACGAGCGCGCAGCGTCTTGCGTGCGAAGCGATAACGCGCGAAGAGCTGCGGCCCGGCGATCTCGTCTTCGGCGGCGAGGGCACGGCGGAAACCGACCACGTCGGCATCGTGACGGGCTTTGCGGACGATGGGCGCGTGCTCATGTGCCACTGCATGCGCGGCGGCGTCACGGTCTCCTATGCCGAGGATTTCGGCATGGATAACTATTACCGCCCCGCGGCGTACTATGCGGCATACGAAACGCCTGAAACCCTGCCGGAGATATCCGTGACGGAATACGCCGGGAGCGAGGACGGTGCGGTGTATCTTGTGAAGGTCGCGGCCGAGCCCGGCACGCGCTGCCGCTGGACATTGGACGGCGCGGAAATGCTCTACTCGGAAACCTACGGCGCGTGGTGCGCGCTGACAACGGCCAACGATGCGGCGGCGCGCATTTCCCGCGTGCGGTGCAGCGGCGGCAGCGATACGGTCTGCTACGACGGGGACGTGAACGGCTCCGGCGTTACGGAAATCAATGACGCGCAGAGGATCTATTCCATCAGCTGCGGACAGCAGCGCTTCGAGACGAAGAACGCCGAAGCCTGGCTGAAGGCCGATCTGAACGGTGACGGGAGGATCACGGCGGAAGATGCCTCGGAGATTCTGCGCTTGATATAAAAAGGTAAGTTCAAGGAATCATTGGAAAGGAAGGGAAAAAACCAATGCAAACGGGTAAGAAAGGTCTTGCACTGCTTCTCGCGCTGCTGATGGTGTTCTCGCTGCTGCCGGTATCGGCGCTCGCGGCGGACGGATGCCTCACGACGACGGATGCGGGCAAAACCTTTGCAGCAAAGCAGGGAGAGAACCTTACGGTCCAGCTTGCGCAGTATTTCACCGACAGCGAAGGCCATACGCTGACCTATACGCTGGACGGCGGCAATTACGGCGAGCATACCCAAATCGCCGAGGTCGATGGGCAACAGTGTCTCTCGTTCACGAACTCCGCCATGGGCACGTATACTCCGACTGTCACGGCGACGTGCTCCAACGGCGAGACGGCCAGCGTGCAGCTCACGATCACCGTCACGGAGGCCCCGAAGGGCGACGAGAACCAGTACCGCTACGATGAGTCGCCCGCCGATTCGGTCACGGTGTATGTGACGATCTCGAGCGACGGCATGCCTGTTCGGGGCAAGGACGGCACGCCCATCTCGCATCTTGAGGTGACCGTCCCGTACTTCGATCTGGCCAGCCAGAATCTTGGCGCGTATTACCGTTACCACACGGAAAACGGCTCGGGCAAGTATGTGGATGAGCAGATCGTCGAGCGTCCGACGGCGCTGCATCTGTATCTTTACATGATTGGCGTATACTATCTCGGACTGAATCCGGCGGAGGTCACGAGCGGCAGCACGAAGATCGTCGACCACGCCGGCGGCGCCGGTGTCTCGTGGATAAGCGGCGATAAGGCGTATGACGATACGGGCGCTGCTCTCAGTCTCTCCGGCAGCGCCACGTCCATGTACATGGAGAATTTCTGGGGTCACGACCAGAATCTCATGTACTACCGCAACCATATCTATCCTCTGATGAGCGCGGGCTGGGGTTCGACGGCGGACTACATCCTCCTCTCGGACGGCGACACGATCGACGTCGCCATGTACAGCGACTGGGGCTTCTGGTCGGACGGCGGCGCGTTCGCGCGCTTCGATCAGGATGCCTACAGCGTTGCGCCGGGCGGCACGGTCAGTTTTTCCACGCTCAAGTATGACACCAAATCCGTCTCCGACGGCGGCAGCGATATGTTCACCGCCGTGACCGGCATGGATGTCGGCGTTTACGACGAGAATATGACGCTTCTGGACGTTGTTTCGCCCGAGCAGGACGGCGGCAGCAGCTACGCCTATACGTTTAAAAACGCTGGTACGTATTACCTGATGGCGATGGACACGAAGCGCTGCTCGACCGACGCGCGCCTCGCTCCCGCGACGGCGAAGGTCACCGTTGGCAGCAGCTCGAAGCCCTTCGACCCGGCGGAGCATTATAAGAACTTCGATTTTGCCTCCATCACGCTCGACGAAGAGGGCACGCAGTATATCTACAACATCGAAGAGAGTTCGATTTATGTAGAGCATTTCAAGGTTCCGGGCGATAAGAAGCTCTACACGGTGACCGTTCCGAAAGGCACGGACTATGTATACGTCAATTACCCGGCGGACTTTGAACATACGCTCCTGAACTTTTGCGCTCTGTTTGATACCACAGGCGCTGTTACCGGCTACGACTGTCCTGGCTTTGCACTGCTGGACAACGCCTCCGGCGGCAAGACGCTGAAGCTCCCGGTCCCGTATCTTATTGAGAACAGCCGGTACTTCGCTGCCGAAGAGCAGAGCAAATACGACTACTTCAACTGCTTCGGCTTTGTGTATGGCGATAACACCGCCCCCGGCGGCGCGGTTGCCGTCACGGGCGTGACGCTGGATAAGAGCGAGCTTTCGCTCATCCGCCGCGAAGAGGCGACGCTTACCGCGACCGTGGAGCCGCAGAACGCGGACAACCCCCGTGTTAGCTGGAAGAGCAGTAACACGGACGTTGCCACCGTCAGCGCGAAGGGTGTTGTTACCGGCGTGGGCACCGGTACGGCGACCATTACCGTCACCACGGCGGACGGCGGCTTCACCGCGAAGTGCACCGTTACCGTCACCGACCCGAGCAAGCCCGCTCTCGCGGAAGACGGCTATTATGAGATCTCGAACGCCGCGCAGCTCCAGTGGTTTGCCAACGAGGTCAACGCCTCGAAGGATAACGCCGCGCTCAACGCCCGTCTGACGGACGACATCGATCTCAGCGGCATCTGCAGCTCGGCGAACCCGTGGACGCCGATCGGCGATCACGCGAATAACAGAATATACAGCGGCACTTTTGATGGCCAGGGCCACAAGATCACCGGTTTGTATCTCAAGGGCAACGCCTCGAACTATACGAACGGCAACACCTATTACATCGGCCTCTTCGGCGAGTGCGACGGCGTGACGATCAAGAACCTCTCGGTCTACGGCACGGCGATGGCCGTGACCCGCATGGTCGGCGGTCTTGCCGGACGCACGTGCGGCGTTTCCACGCACCGCCGTTCCACTGTCGAGAACTGCCACAACTATGTGACTCTCACCGGCTCTGCGACAAACGATGATATTTTCTCCCACGGCGGTCTTGTCGGCAGCGCGCAGGAGACCGACTTCATCGGCTGCTCCAACGAAGTGGACATCACCGGCTATCAGGGGCAGGTCGGCGGCATCGTCGGCAATACCGGCATCGGCGGCGTAACGCTGACGAACTGCTGGAACAGCGGCCACGTCCATCTGCGCGGCTACAAGAGCACGTTTGAGGGCGTCGGCGGTCTTGTCGGCAGCGGCAGCAACACCCTGACGCTCACGAACTGCTACAACACCGGCGCGGTGGACTTCTATTACCGAACCGCGGCGGAAAAACAGTATGTCGGCGGTCTTGTCGGCTGCTTCGGTGATTCCTATGGGACGCAAACGCTCACCATGACCGGCTGCTACAGCACCGGCAAGATCAGCGGCGACAAAGCCGATGAAGCTCTCATGGGCGCTCTTGTCGGAGGCACGAAGAGCGGCACGAGCAACAAAGTCGAAGTCATTGCCGCGAACGCCTATTATCTCGAAGGCACGGCGGCGGTCTCCGGCGTGGAGAGCGGCGCGGCAGCCTTCACCGCCGAAGAGGGGCTCAGCGCCTCCCAGCTCGGCGAGGGCTATGTGGATAGCTGCCCGGCCCCCGTGCTCAGCGGCCAGACCGTGGTCGAGCATGCGGACGCGGACGGCGACGGCAAGTGCGATACCTGCGGCAAGCAGCTCGCGGAGATCGCCGTGCCGACGCGCAAAGCGGATTATCCGGCCAATACCAGCGACAAGGCGCAGATCGGCAAGGCCTATGTCCTCAGCGATCTGCAGGCCAACAAGATCTTCGATCCCGCAGAAGGCCAGACGCTGTCCTACAAGAACTACTACTACGAGCGCTCCGCCGACGGTGGCGCGACCTGGAGCGCAAAGCAGACCTTCCCCGAGGCCCTCTTCGGCATGACGACCATCCAGATCACGGAAAACGAAGCCGGAACGTACATCTACCGCTTCTACGCCTCCCACGACGGCAAGCACTTCTCCAAGGACACCTGGACGCTCACTCTCACCGTAGAGGAAGCGCCGA
>ERZ825384.2157-NODE-2157-length-20777-cov-3.301129_pt1 | contig 20777 bp, 9 predicted proteins | sample MGYA00519931_ERZ825384 | MGnify/ENA primary metagenome ERZ825384 (study PRJEB31778, sample SAMEA3449200) | human gut metagenome | biome: human gut; feature: human-associated habitat; material: faeces | place: United Kingdom | collected 2010/2012 ...
ATGTAATCAGAGGGTCACAGTCCCTCTGTTGAAGGACTAACCGCCTACCGTTATGGTAGCACCCATATTCTGATTATAACAGTCTGAAACTGTCGGTGCAATATAAAGTTGACAGAGTAGAGCATAGCAACTGTAGAAGAGAATCTTTTTGATTAGGGCTTCCGGTGCCAAAACGGTGCCAAGAAATCAGGTGAATAAAAATAAGTGGTGCAAATCAGCCGTTTTACACCGTATTTTGGAGAAAAAACATAAAAAATATGAGGTAAAACGGGATTAAAGTATCGTGAGGGTGGACGTACTGCAGGATCGGGAATTTTGAAAGGAATAATATACCAAAAGTAGATTTACAAAGGGAGGAAGAATAATGAGATGTCCATATTGTAACGAGGAAATGATATGTGGTGCGGTTCAGAGTCAACGCGAAATTTTCTTCACAACGAGAGCTGACAGAACTTGGCTTATACCGGCACTGGCAAAAAAAGATGAAATAGTATTAAGTTCTCATAATTGGTCGAAACCGACCTGTATTGCATATCATTGCCCAGCCTGTAGGAAAGTTATCATTGACTATTCAGTTAAAAGCGAATAGAAACTGACTGTTCGGATGAAAAATATATACTGAATAAAAAGATATAATTTAGATATGCCACCGCTTTTGGACGTGGATGGGGCATGAGATTATTGCGGTATTGAGCTTTTTGCCGGTTTCCGATGGGATAAAATTTGAAGCATACCCGGTTTTCATTATTACTTCCATTGTATCTGCCGGAATGGATTTGATTTTTGTGATTATGCAGAGGTATAACCGGCAGAGGATCATGAAAATACTTGCGGCAAAAAAGTAAAAATGCTTCCCGCCTTGACAAGCAGTAAAGATCAAAGTAAAATATAACCTATCTGAATAGTAGGAAAGACTGCGGATAAAAGGGAGGAAGCAACATGGAACATATTGCCAGAAAAGATGCTTTTGAGTTACTTAAAAAATATAATAAAGATCCGTTTCACATTCAGCATGCTCTGACTGTAGAGACTGTTATGAGGTGGTATGCAAATGAACTGGGATACGCAGAAGATGCAGAATACTGGGGCATCGCAGGACTGCTTCATGATATTGATTTTGAATTATACCCGGAAGAGCATTGTTTGAAAGCACCGGAGCTTTTAAGAGAAGCTGGAATTTCAGAAGATCTGATCCATGCAGTATGTTCTCATGGATACGGAATCACAGTAGGATGTGGAAAGATGATTGATGTAGAACCCGTCCATGAGATGGAAAAAGTACTATTTGCGGCAGACGAACTGACAGGTCTGATCTGGGCGGCTGCGTTGATGCGTCCGTCAAAAAGTACAAAAGATATGGAATTAAAATCTCTGAAGAAAAAATATAAAAGCAAAGGATTTGCTGCGGGATGTTCAAGAGAAGTCATTGAAAGAGGTGCAAAGCAACTGGGCTGGGAACTTGAAAAGCTTCTTACCATGACCCTGCAGGCAATGGCAGCATCTGAAGATACGATCCGGGCTGAGCTGGAAGAAGAACAGGAATAGGGAAGCACATAGGAATTGAACAGAATTCCACCTGATAAAGAAAATGATTGGAGAGGTAAAGAAGGCTGCAAAAGCATTTGAAAGAAATGTTTTTGCAGCCTTCTTATATAAAAAGCAAGGGGAACAAGCAAAGTGATGGAACAAGCACGATAAAATTGTATAAAATAGCAAAAATAAATAAAAAGAAACGCCGATATTGAAAAAAAAGAAGAAAAAAGATATAATATATGCAAAATGAAAATGGCACAGAGATAAAAAATAGGCAAAATATCTAATGGCATGGAGGGGCGAGTTTATGAAAAACAAATTAAAGCGAGTTACCATTGCAACTTTATCTGCTTGTATGATTGCAAATGCGGTACCGATACCGGGGAATGTAGCAAAGGCAGCGGTGACGCAGGAGATGATCGATTTTACCGACGAGAACAGTCAGGGCGGCTGGGTAAAAGATGAGGCAAATGGAACGATCACTTTCCAAAATGGTGAGGGTGATGATGGATTTATGGTACTTGAGTCTGCAGGAGAGTCCTTTTTCAAATATGGAAATTCCAAAACCCGTCAGGATGGAATTCTTGAAATGGATCTTACCCTGACGAAAGGACCGAATGGGGCGAGAATGTTGATTTTGTTCCGTTACAATTCTTCCTCTGACTGGGAAGGAATTGGAGTAGACGGTACTCACTGGTTCTGGCAGAAAGGTTCTTCTAACTGGGGAGATCTTAATTCCACAAAGACGACGTTTGATGCATCAGATATAAACCAGAAGCATCATATCAAACTGGAGTATCGTGGAAAGCAGATCAAGGTTTATCAGGATGGAGAGGTGATTATTGATCAGACAGTAGATGCATTTAGTGATACGATGTCCGGACAGATTGGAATGAGAGTCTGGGGAGAACCAACAGAAACCCATGGATGTGCTTTGAAGTTTGACAATATAAAAACTTCCGATATTTTTTCAGCAGTTTCGATTGATCCGAAAAGTGTGAAACTTGAACAGGATACAGCGGCAGCACAAGATATTGAAGTGGCAATAACAGGCGAGAATACATTAAGTGCGATTAAAAATGGATCAGAGGTATTGGAAAGGGGAACGGATTATACTGTAAATGGTCAGAATGTCACAATTAAGACAACTTATCTTGAAAAGATCAAAAGTCAATCCAGTACAAAGCTGGTTTTTGAATTCGAAGATGGGCAGACACAGACATTCACGATTAATATTAACATTCCGGAACCGACGGTATCCTATACAAGAAATTTTGCGGCAGACGGAGCAGACGGCTTTACGAAAAAGAGTGGAAGCGGTTCTATGAGTCTGGAAAATGGTGCCATGAAGCTTCAGGGAGATGGCGTATTTATTGATGATAATTCGGCAAGCCTGAAAGACCAGGAAATTGAATTTACATACGATCCAATGAATGATAATTGTGGATATGGGGCAGTTCTCCGGTATGTAAGTGATAATGAGTATTTCTATGTTGGACCGTCTTCACAGAATAATCAGCATTATACCAGATGGAATATCTGGAATGCACAGGGACAGTCACTTCTTGGAAGTGAATATAATGACAGTGGTTTTATTCTTGCAAATAGAGTGGTTCCATATAAGATAAAAGTAAGGATTGTGGACAAGTATGTGACAGTATTTGTTGATAATGAGGAAATTCTTAATAGAGAACTTAGTAATGTTACGACAAATCCGGGAAAAGTGGGATTCAGAACCGGAAGTAATAATGGAATGCTCATCCAGAAGTTTACGCAGGAGAATGCAGCTGTACCGACAGTTGTGGAAAATACAGAGCCTGTAACAATTCAGTCAGATGCCATGACAGTCCGTCTGGACCGTGCATTCCCACGGGTAATCGATTATACATTAAAGAACGGTGGGGAGACTGTAAAAGGACAGGAACTTGCATTACATCAGATTGAGTTAAATAATAAACTTTATACACCGGATGTTACAGCAGATATCAGTGAGAATAAAGCAGTTTATCATGTGTCAGAGGCGACGACAGGAATTTCATTTGATGTTATATTTACTGTAGAAGGAAATGTCCTTTCTATGAATGTAAAAAATATAGTTGATGATCAGACGAAACTGTACACTTTGAATTTCCCGCGTCACAGTTTGATTTCTATGTCAAGTAAAGATGCGGACGGAAAGCTGACTGTAAATAATTATCAGGGACAGAATGCGATTTCGCTTTCTTCAGCCAATGCATCAGAAGCATATAATGAGACGACGCTTGCAGTGTTAAGTAATCGGAATGTTGCTGCTGCATTAAGTGGAGAATCATATAAAAACCGTCATGAAGTAGCATACCAGACGTTTGCGGCAGGAGACCATAATTCTACAGGTTTATGGATGAATGAGTATACTTACCGTGGACTGGATGGAGAGATAATGTATCTGCCTGCAGTCAAGGTAGCGGTCACAGCAGATTGCAATGGAGATGGAAAAGTAGACGCTCAGGATGGTGCGATTGTACTTCGGGATAAGTGCATGACCAGAAAAAGTGGAGCGGACGAAGTGACAGACTCCTGGACAATGATCGCAATGAATGTAGGATCCGAAGCTCAATATCCATTTCTCCGTATTTTGGATAATGTGAAGAAGATGTATCTGGCTACAGATGGATTTGGGCAGAATATTATTATCAAGGGATATCAAGGTGAAGGACATGACTCATCTCATCCGGATTATGCAAATTATAATAAGCATGCCGGTGGTCTGGAAGATTTCAATACTTTGCTGAGTGAGGCAGAAAAGTATAATGCACAAATAGGTATTCATGTAAACCAGACAGATACTTACCCGGAAGCCCCGCAGTATGGAAAGCTTGCAGCAAGCCTTCCGGCCTGGGATTGGTATGATAGTTCAAAAGGCATTATTCGTGAGAACGACGATCTTGACACATCAGAAAATGGATTGGATGGACGTTTTTCGCAATTATACGATAAAGATACGCAGGGAAAGATTGATACGACATATGTAGATGTATTCTTTGGAACAAGATGGCCGATGTATAAATTAATACAGAATATAAAAGGCCGCAACATTATTCTTGGAACAGAGAATCCTGATGAAATGGTTTCCCACAGTGTATTTGTCCATGGTATTCAGACCGGGGCAGGCAACTTTAAAGGAGCAGGAAATCTGGTTCGTTTTGTAGAGAACAACCAGTCTGATATTTTCCAGGGAACAACTTTGTTCAGAGGAATACAATCGAGAAACAACGGCGGCGATACAGGCGGAGCAAGCAAAGGTGGTGCTGGTATTGACGGTTGGCAGCAGTCTTCACAGGGAAATAATGCAGCAAGTATGAATGATTCGCTGGATACATTTTATTGCGAAGTACTTCCGGCTAAGTTCCTTGCACAGTATCCGCTGATGCAGTATGAAAGCGAATCGCGGGCAGTTCTGGGAAATAGTAACGAAGTAGTAACTGAGATCGTGAATAACGTTAATGTTATTACGCTGGACGGTGAAAAAGTTGCCGAAGGAAATAAGATTTTCATTCCATGGGAAAAGGATGATGATGAGCAGGGTAAGATTTATCATTATAATAAAGATGGAGGTTCAAGTACCTGGACACTTCCGGAATCCTGGGGAAATGTAACTGAGGTAACGATTTATAAACTGTCTGCAGAAGGAAAATCTGATAAGAAAACGCTTCCTGTGACAGGACGTAAAGTAACAATTGATGCGACAGCAAAAACAGGATATGTACTTTACAAAGAGGATGCTGTAAAAGTTGATACGGCTGATACAATGGAGTGGTCTACAGGATCTCCTGTGAAAGATATGGGATTCGATTCCTATAATTTTGATGAGTGGAAACCATCATCTACATCTGATAGTGTAGATCATATAAAGATTAAGGATAATAGTCTTGGAAATGCACACCTTTATATAGAGGGAACAAAAGATGGACAGGTAAGTCAGACTTTAACAGGTCTGGTTCCGGGGCAGGCTTATTCGGCATCTGTATGGTGCATTACTGATGATGGACGAAAAGCATCAATTGAGGTAAAGAACGGGGACGAAGTAGTTTCAAATTATATGGAACAGAGTAATGTCACGTATGGAGTTCATCATAATGATAAATATTTGACTAAGGCTCAGCGTATGCAGGTACGTTTTACTGCGGCATCTGACACGGTCAAATTAACGCTTTCTGCAGCAGCAGGAAAAAGCGATACATCGGTTGTTGACTTTGATGATGTGCGGGTGGCAAAAGTTGATGCTTCTACTAACCCGGATCCGAATAAGTATACTTATTGGGAGGATTTTGAAAATGTAGATCAGGGCTTTGGAGTATTTGTGTCTACGGAGTCTGATCAGTCGCATTTATCTCAGAAAAATCCAGTGAATCCAGAGTATACGACGGATGTGATTGATGGAAACTATTCTTTGAAGATTCGTGCAAAAGATTATATGAGAACCATTCCATCAACGGTTAGATTTAAACCGAATACAGAGTATAAAGTAGGCATTGAATATAAAGCACCAAGTGCAAATGCGTTTACTTTTGCAGTAAAATCTGATAAGGCTTCAAAGACGCTTGCAAGTGCGGTGGCAAATGCCCAGAGTGGAAAGCTTGTTCTCGAGTTTACAACAGGTGATGAAGAAGACTGCTATGTAGATATTACAGGACAGAGCAGTGAATATTATGTTGATAATTTCTATGTAGAAGAGGCATACATCCCGGCAGACTTTTCAGAGTTACAGAAGGCAGTAGATGAGGCAGAAAAATTAGACAGAACGGTATATATGACAGAGTATTATGCTGGTCTGGACAAGATTCTTGCGGAGGCTGAGAAAGTACTTGACAATCCACGGACAGAGCAGAGTGAGGTTGATGAGATGACCCAAAAAGTGAGGGATGCAATAAATGCATTACAGCCACTTGCGACAAATGCTGACTTTGCAGCACTGGAAAAAGCAGTAGAGGAAGCTGAGAAAATTATAGTAAAAGATTATAAAGACACATCGGATTTTGAAAGTGCATTAGCTGCTGCAAAACTTCTTTTGGAAGGCAAGGAAACGAAAAAGGAACTTAAGCATACAGAGGTAGCAACAGCAACTGATACGCTCGTTGAGAAGCAGAAAGCACTAAAACCGGTTGACCCAGATCCGGTTGCCCCAGGCAAGCCATCTACTCCGGATAATTCGAATGGTGCAGGACAGACGACAGGAAGTGGCAAGCCATCTGCTGACCAGAAAAATCCGGCGATGGGTACAAAAAAATCTGGAAAAGCAACAAAAACCGGCGATACAACTCCGGTTGTACCGGTGGCAGGAGGGGTACTGGTCTCTGCAATGATGCTTCTTGCAAATTTTCTCAAAAAGAAAAAAGACAATTGAGATGAAAGAGTGATGTTTGAATAAAAAATATGCTCCGTTCAGGCAGACAGGAACAAGAAAACCTGTTGCCTGAAGGAGCATATTTTATCTTAAGCACTCTTTGCATTTCCACTGACCAAGACCTCATATTCACGCAGTTTCTCTTTCGCCTGTGGAGTTAAGTGCCTTGGAACTTCAATCTGAACCGTTACATACTGGTCACCGTGAACCGAAGGGTTCTTCATGGAAACAATTCCCTTTCCTTTCAAACGGATTTTAGAACCGGACTGTGTACCCTCGCGGATCTTACAAAGCACATTGCCATATAAAGTCTGAACCAGTGCTTCACCACCAAAGACAGCCGTCGTGAAAGGTACAGTAACTGTCGTATAGACATCCATTCCCTTTCGCTCGTATCCCGGTTTGTCAGCGACCTTGACCTTCAACATCAGATCCCCGGCATCTCCGCCATTTGTACCGGGCATTCCCTTGCCACGGAGACGGATCGTCTTACCGGTGTCGATTCCTGCAGGAATATGAACCTTCAGTGACTGGGAAGAATTTCCCGGAGCATTTGGATCCTGTAATGTAATGACCTTGTCACAGCCAAAAGCAGCTTCATCAAAGCCAACGGTTACTTCTGCATTCAGATCGGATCCCTTTGACTGAAAACCACCGGACTGGAACCCACCATGGAAGCCGTTCCCAAAACCGGAAGAAGTCTTGCGGGATGTTCCTCCGTGGAACATATTTCCGAAAATATCTCCGAACATATCATCCATATTACCACCCTCAAAGTGGTATTCCTGATACCCACCGTTTCCGGTAAAACCGCCACCACTGAAACCACCACTGCCAAAACCATTGCTGCCAAATCCGGCTCCACCAAAGCCACTTCCATAGAATCCACCATGGAAACCACTGGTGCCGGCTCCACCGGCAGCACCGCTCTGGTCAAATGCAGCGTGACCAAATTGATCATAAAGTTTCTTTTTCTCAGGATCACTCAGGATATTATAAGCTTCAGTGATCTCTTTAAATTTCTTTTCAGCTTCTTTATCACCGGGATTCGTATCCGGGTGATACTTTTTAGCAAGCTTTCTGTAGGCTTTTTTTATTGCTGACGGATCAGCACCTTTCGCCAGTCCGAGCAGTTCATAGTAATCTCTTTTCATAGACTCACCCTCATATCTTTCCGTTACATTTGTATCATCTGATCTGCATTACTTTTTACACTATTGTATGCAAAGAAACAGTACGATTCATACTGTTCTATATGTAATATAGCAGAGAGAATAAAAGCAGTCAAGGGAGAAATGAAAAGAATGTTCCGAATTAGACAAAATAAGCGTGGGAATCAACCGAAAAGAACGAGTTGAAAAATTCTGCTGTTGTTATAATAGTATTAAGTCAGAGTGGGTAAGTTCGTGCGTAGAAAGAACAAGATTTCAGAACAGGAGGGGATGCGGAGTATGAAGAATCGAAAAAAGCAGTTCCTGAAGATCGGAATTGCAGTATTGGTGATCGCGGTTGCGGGAATTGTTGCCGGGGTCGTCCGATACAGAATTGATAATCGATTCGATTTAACTGTTGGGGGGCATACAATCAGCAAAGATGAATATGTGAACTGCATGAAATCAGTAGAATATGATACAAAAATGCAGATTCAACAGGACTATGATGCCGTTTATGAAGATGGCTTCTGGGGAAAAAAGTATGATGGAAAATACGGCTACGAAATTCTGACGGAAAATACAGTAGAACAGTTGAAATACGTTCATGCGGTCTATGACCTTGCAGAAGAATGTGGTGATGTATCAGACAGCAGTTATGAGGCTTTGGAAAAGCGTTGGAAAGACGAGAATGCAAAGCGGAGTGAGAAGGTTGAAAAAGGTGAGGTGGTCTACGGACTGAAAGAATATACCTTTCAGCTTTATCTTCAATATGAGATGAGTACGCTCAAAGAAAAATACTGCAATGATGATACTCGTGAGGGCATGGAACTGACAGAGGACGAGATACTGGAATACTACAACAGCCGCGAATGGATCTTCGGGGACAGCGAAGAGAATGCTGATCTGGAGACAGCAAGGATTGCGGTGGAACGTGAGTTGCGTGAAAAGAAATATGATGACATCATCACGCAGCGTGAAACTGATTCTCAGGTGGACGGGAACATGGCGGATGTAAACCGGTTTACCTTGAAGAATATAGAATGATGGAAGGAGCAATGTTATGAAGAAGAAATGGATGAGCGGTGCTCTGGCTCTTCTGCTTGCAGGAACAACGGTTGCATCAATGGTGCCGGCAGTTGCTGTTAATGCTGAAGGACAGGATACTGCGACAGGAACAACATATTATGTTGATTCCAAAAATGGAAATGCCAATAGAAATGCAACAGGTACTTCCAAAGGCGATGCATTTAAAACCCTGAAACAGGTAAATGCAGTGAATCTTCAACCAGGAGATCAGGTACGTTTTAAGAGAGGATCTGTCTTCAATGGAGAGGCACTTCATTTTACGAAGGAGGACAGCGGTAGTGCAGATGCATCGGTTGTTATTTCAACTTATGGAGATGAGAGTGCAGCCAGACCGCAGATCAATACAAATGGTCAGGGACGCTGGAATCTGAACTATGGAAATCCACTGGATAACCAGAACCATAAATGGAAAGGTGAAGTATCTTCCTGTATTCTGATTGAGGATACAGAATACATTGAGATCAATGGTCTGGAACTGACGAACAACAGAGCGACAGATAAAGTACCGGAAACAGATTCAAATGGTAATGTACGTGACTACAATGATGCTTATGCAATGGACAGAACCGGTGTTGCCGGAGTTGCAAAAGATAATGGAACAGTAGATCATATCGTACTGAATGATCTTTACATTCATGATGTAACAGGTAACGTCTATAATAAGCACATGACCAATGGTGGTATCTACTTTATCATGGAGAAACCGACAAATGAGGCAACAACAGGTGTTGCAAGATACAATGATGTTAAGATTAAGAATTGCTATCTTGATACAGTAAACCGGTGGGGAATCGCAGTTGGATATACCTATCAGTGGGGAAGATTCACAAATGCTTCTCTGTCAGATGAGGTGATGTCTACATATGGAGCATCCAAGGTTGTAATCGAGAATAACTACCTGAACAATGTCGGTGGAGATGCGATTACAACAATGTACTGTGACAATCCTTTGATCCAGTATAATGTGTCAGAGAATGCAGCAAAGCAGATTAATAAAACAGACTACTCACAGCAGCAGCCAAGTCTGGATGCAAATGGAAATGAGACTGGTAAACAGAACGTTGGAGCAGGACGTGTGGCAGCAGGTATCTGGCCATGGAAGTGTAAAAATGCAATCTTCCAGTACAATGAGTGCTTCAGAACATTACATGCCTCCGATGGTAATGGCGACGGACAGCCTTGGGATGCTGACTACGGTGATGGAACAAACTATCAGTACAACTACAGTCACGGTAATACGGCAAGTACGATCATGTTCTGTGGACCGCAGTCCATCAATAATACATTCCGTTACAACATCAGCCAGAATGAAGATATGGGACCGCTGGATCCTGCTGGAAATACAGGAAATTGTCAGGTTTACAATAATACCTTCTATATTAAAGCGGGACTGAATACAATCTGGCATAGAAGTCATGGAAATGGTGGACCGGTTACAGCAGAAAATAATATTTTCTATTTTGCAGGAAGTACACCGGCAACAGTTTCAAACTGGAATCCGAGCAACAATAAAGTATTCGACAACAACCTGTACTACAATGTATCCAATTACCCAACTGATGCAAATGCAGTAAAGGTATCCGCAGGAACAGCAGTACTTGTTGATGCAGGTTCAGGTCCGGTTGCAGCAGCAGAGGACAAGCAGGCAAGACTGCATGAAGATCCGACAGCTACTACAAAATTTGATGGATACAAACTGGCAGCAAACTCACCGGCTATCAATGCTGGTAAAGTAATTGTTGACAGAAATGGTTATTCTATCGATCATGACTTCTTCGGACATGCAATCACAGCAGTACCGGAAATCGGAGCAGCAGAAAGTGATGCAGTTACAGCACTTGTACTTCGTTCCAATACATACACAATTTCAGGAACAAATGTAAGTGATCTTCCGAAGAATACAACAGTAGAGCAGTTCCGCAACAACATCATCGTTGATACAGGCGTTACAGTTACTGTAAAAAATGGTGATAAAGTTCTTGGCGATGCAGATATCGTAAAAGGGGGAGCAACTGTCGTTCTTTCTTATGAAGGAATGGAGGATGTAACTTATACAGTAGTTGCAAGTTCTGATAAAGAACTGAAAGATGCTTATTATGAAGTAAAAGGAACAACCATGAGCGTTCCTTATACAGCTAAAAATCCGACAACAGTGAGCGAGATGAGAAAGAATATCACTGTAGCTGATACAGCAACAGTTTCTGTATTAAATGGCGGAACTGAGCTGGCAAATACAGATGCAGTAGCAGAAGGCATGACACTTCGTATCACCGCTGAAGACGGAACAACAAATGATTATACAATCGCTCAGAAGAACACATACAACTGGACTCTTGACTTTGTTAAAGGACAGCAGGGAAATGTATGGTTTGGACAGCAGAAGAACGGAACCGGTGACTGGACAAATATGACAGAATCTGACAGAGACGGATGGCCGAACTGGTGTGTGAATACATATTATGGTCCTGGTATTGATGCTTCACAGGGTACAACTTCAACAACAGATACAAGCGTTCACGGACTGCTTTCCGCACCGCCGAACAGCGATATCTCAACAGCAATGGCATTCAGAGCACCGAAGAGCGGTACAGTATCTTTCAATGTAAAAGATGATGAGCCATACCTTCGTCAGAATGGAAATTCAGGCGGAACAGTTACATTAAGCCTTCTTGTTAATGATACAGTAAAGCAGAGTGTAACACTTCAGACCAGCCGTGAGAAAGCAACAGACTGGGCAAACTTTGATGCAATCGAAGTAAATGCGGGAGATGTGATCCGTGTAGTAACAAAGAGCAACAGCAATCCAAGCAAGCCGTCTGTTCATGTTACTCCGATTATCACATACCTTGATACAGCAGTAGCTGATACAGAAGCACCGGATGCTCCGACAGCAGTAAGAACAGCAGATGTTACAGAGACAACAGCAAAAGTTGCATGGGCAGAAGCAAGCGATAATGTTGGCGTAGTTGGATACAATGTATATGTAAATGATACAAAGGTAAATGCAGAACTTGTAACAGCTACAGAGTATGACCTGACAGGTCTTACAGCATCTACAGAGTACAGTGTAAAAGTTACAGCAGTTGATGCAGCTGAAAATGAATCTGAGAAATCAGAAGCAGCTACATTTACAACAGCAAAGGCAGCCGATACAGAGGCTCCGAGTGTTCCTGCAGACGTAAAAGCATCTGATGTTACAAAGACAGGTACAACTGTTACATGGACAGCTTCTACAGATAATGAAGGAGTTGCCGGATACAATGTATATGTAAACGGAACTCAGGTCAATGATACACTGGTAGCAACAACAGAATATGTACTGACAGGTCTTACAGAAGGAACAGAGTACACAGTAGAGGTAGAAGCTGTTGATACAAATAACAATGTATCCGCAAAGGCAGCAGCTACATTTACAACAAAGAAAGATGCTGTAAATCCTGATCCGACAGTAGTTGATAAGACAGAACTCAAGGCAACTACAGCAAAGGCAGATGCAGCACTTGCAGCAACAGACAAGTACACAGCAGAATCACTGAAAGCCCTGCAGGCAGTTTACGATCAGTACGCATCCGTTCTGAATGACGAAAATGCAACGCAGGCTCAGGTTGACGAAGCAAATAAAGCCATCGCAAAAGCCCTCAATGCTCTTGTAGAAAAGAAGACAGATGACGGAAAGAAAGACGACGGCAACAAGGGTGACAATAAGAAGGATGATACAAAGGTTGATAACAACAAGAACAATCCTTCTAACACATCCAAGTCTGACAATAAGACTACAACAAAGGTAGACAATACTAAGAAAGCAGCTAAGACAGGCGATACGACAAACGTAGCAGTTTGGGCATTTGCACTGGCAGCATCCGCAGCGGCAGCAGGCGTTGTAGTAAAGCGTAAAAAAGAGAACTAAAAACTTTGCAGTTTTGTAAATGTGAAATTTAGAAACAAGCGGGGGAGGTTATGAAAAATGCTGATCTCCTTCGCTTTGATAACATAATGGGAGGAAAGACATGAGAAAAAAAGCCTTATCAATGCTTATGGGCTTAGTTCTTGGAGTTACGACGATTTTCAGTTCTGTTGGAACAACAGGAGTTACGGTATATGCCGCTGAAAATGGCGTAACAGATGCGGACTGCACAGATAAAGATACTGCAGCACCAACACCGGACGATACAGTACCTGATGCAAATCAGTATAAGTATCAGAAGGATGAACTTGCAGCATTTTGTCATTTTGGTCCGAATACATTCAATGAACTGGAGTGGGGATTTGACCAGTCAACACAGAAAAAGCTTTATGAAGGAAGAACTCCAGATGAGATTTTTACGCTGGAAAGTGATTTCGACGCAGAAACATTAGTAAATACACTGAAAAATGCAGGATTTAAAAAGCTGATTGTAACAGCAAAGCATCATGATGGATTCTGTATCTGGAACAGTTCTTATACAGATTATGATATTGCAAGTACAAGTTATAAAAATGGAGAGGGAGATATCCTCGCAGAAATTTCAGCAGCGTGTACGGCAGCCAATATGGACATGGGATTATATCTTTCACCATGGGATGTAGCAGAGTCAACCTTTGGTTCAGATGGTGGGTCGATCAATAATGCCTACAATGAATATTATAATAATCAGCTTAAAGAAATCCTGAGCAATCCGAAATACGGAAATAACGGGCATTTCGTGGAAGTATGGATGGATGGAGCGAACGGTTATAATAATGTACCACAGACATACAATTTTGAAAAATGGTTCGCGACGATCCAGAAGTATGAAGGAAAAGAAGCAGGTTACAAAGCAGATTGTATGCTGTTCGGAGCAGGAACTCATACAACAGTTCGCTGGATCGGAAATGAAAATGGATTTGCAGATAATACCACATGGGCAAAATCAAGAATCAGTAATGGTCAGATTTACAATGATGAAAGCCAGCGTGCCGGAGATTACAAAGGAGATCCGACAGACGGATATTCCAATGGATATGAAGATGGTAAGCACTGGACAGTACCGGAGGCTGATGCAAGAATTACATCTGGATGGTTCTGGGGAACACAGAAAAATACTCCAAGAACTCTGACAAACCTTGCAGAGATGTATTTTAGATCAGTTGGTCATAACGCAACCTTACTTTTGAATGTGCCTCCGAATAATGAGGGAAAAGTAGACCAGGCGATTCTGGATCGTGTTGTGGAATTTGGTCAGAATGTTCAGGATACATTCAGAACCAATCTTGCAAAAGCAAATGGAACAACAATTACAGCAAGCAATGTCCGCGGCAATGATATTGACTTCAAGCCGGGAAATGCAGTTGATGACGATGATGCTACATACTGGACAACAGATAATGGTACAACAAGTGGAAGCCTGACAATCAAATGGGATTCTGCAAAGAGATTTGATGTCGTATCAATCGAAGAGGCAATCCAGAATGGACAGCATATCAATAACTATAAAGTTGAATACAAAGAAAATGACAATGCAAGCTGGCAGACCATGGAAAGTGGTGTGACGGTTGGATCAAAACGACTGATCAGAACATCACCAATATCTGCAACTCAGGTAAAAATTACTGTCGGAACATCAACAGGGAAAGTTCCGCAGCTTAGCGAAGTTGGAGTTTATAAAGCCAGCAAAGGCTTTCAGCTGAGTGGAGCAGCTCCTGATGGAATGGATTCAACAAGCGTTAATGATACAACGAAGTTTACATTCAGTGATTCAGGATGGAATCCACAGACAGGAACTACTTATATTAATGGTCAGAATACCTGGTCAAATAAAGAGGGTGCAAGCTTTACCTATGAGTTTGACGGAACAAAAGTATATCTGATGGGAACAAAAGACCCGAATCATGGTCAGGCAGATGTCTATATTGATGATATGGATACTCCGGTTGCAACGATTGATACGCATGATACCGTAAGATCCACAGGAGCAAAGATTTTTGAATCAGCGGATCTGGAAAACGGACATCATACACTGAAGCTGGTAGCAAAGACAACAGCAGCAATCGGTGTCGAGGCAGCCTATGTTATCAACAATGGCGGAAAAGGTATGCTCGAAATTGAAAATGAAACCTATACGATGAACGAAAGCAGTGATCTTGCTGTCAAGATCAAGCGTGTTGGTGGAACAACAGGTGAAATCACAGCGAAACTTGAGCCAAACCCGGGAAGTGCGATTCAGAAGCATTTCAATACAGAGTTGATTTCTACCGTTCAGTTTGCGAATGGCGAGTCAGAAAAAGTAATCAGCCCTGCAGCACATGCAAACCGTGTGCCGACAACGGACGGGGATGTATATTTTACACTGGAGCTTTCAAGCAGCAGCCCGGTAATCGGACTTGCAAGCTCAGCCAAAGTAACAATTCTTGATGCTGATGCAATTACAAGAGATTCACTTAATACATTGATCACAGAATCTGAAGGATTAAAAGAACATCTTTATTCAGAAGGATGGACAGCGTTTGTAGCGGCACTTGCCTCAGCAAAGACAGTTGCAGCAAATGAAAATGCTACAGATACACAGATCAAAAATGCATACTCTACATTATATGCAGCTAAAGAAGCTCTTGTAGCACGTACAAAATATACAACAGATGACAGATTCCAGTTCCCATGGAAGACAGGAACAAGTGCAACCCTGGAAGCAGAGTTTGCTACAACCATTACAGAAGCCTGCGGAGACACACAGTGGAGATGTGAAGTTAATTCAGAAAATTGGGCAAGCAATGGTAAGTATATTAATTCGTTGAATAAGACCAATACAGGTACAGATAAAGTTGAGTATGCATACAATGCAAAAAAACCAGGTACATATCACGTGGTTGCAACTTATCGTAGTGGAGACACCAATAATGGAAATAAACTTGCATGGTCAGAAGCAAACAATAAGATTACGGCAGGAAATATAACAACTCCACATACAAAAGTAAATAATGTGCTTTCTGTTGGTACAGTTGAGTTTGATATTGTTGTAACAGAAGCAGGAGAAGGAACTCTGATCCTTCAGCCGGTAGACAACAGCGGTGCACCGCAGCTTGATAAACTTGAAATTACACCAAAGAACGTTGCAGTTGAGTCTTATGATATCACAGCAACAGCAGGTGAAGGCGGTACGATCACAGCAGAAGGTCTTGCAGACGGCAAGGTATCTGTTACAGAAGGTGAAAGTGCAACATTCACGATCACGGCAAATGATGGATATGAAGTCAGCGATGTTAAAGTTGACGGAACATCCGTAGGAAAGAGAACTTCCTATACATTTGAAAATGTAACTGCAGCTCATACAATTGAGGCAACATTTGCATTTGCAAATTATACTGCAGCAAATCCATTTGAATTCCCGACAACAAAGGGAACGACAAAGACTCTGGAAGCAGAGCACGCAACAACAATTACTGAGGCATGCGGAGCAACAGAGTGGAGATGCGAAGTAAACTCAGAAGCTTGGGCAAGCAATGGAAAGTATATTAATTCTCTGAATAAGACATCTACAGGAGCAGATTCAGTTGCTTATGCTTATAATGCACCGGTAGCAGGAACTTATAAAGTAACAGTAACTTATAGAAGTGGTTCTGATACGAACAAACTTGCATGGAGTGAGCAGGATGGAAAGATCACTGCCGGTCAGGTGGCAACACCGAACTCCAAGGTGAATAATGTGCTTCAGGCAAAGACTGTTGAATTTAACATGGTTGTTACAACTGCAGGAGCAGGAACTCTTGTATTTACAGCACCAGACGGAGATTCACCACAGACAGATAAATTCGATATCGAGTTAGTAAAACTGGCAGACGAAGCTGACCTTACAGAACTTCAGACAGCGATCACAAATGCAGAGGCAATCCTCAATGCAGCAGATAAAGATAAATATTCTGCAGCGGCACTTGTAGAGCTTCAGGAACTTGTAAATGCAGGAAAGCAGTTGACAACAGCAAGCTCTCAGGCAGATGTAGATGCGAAGAAAGCTGAGATCACAGCAAAGATTGCTGACATCCAGACTCAGTTCACAATTACAGCAACAGCAGGTAATGGTGGAAAGATCGCACCGACAGGAGCAACAAATGTTTACAAAGGAACATCCAAAGCATTCACGATCACACCGAATGACGGATATCATGTAGACAGCCTTACAGTAGATGGAACTGCAGTTGACGTTGTAACAGAATATACATTCTCAGACGTAACAGCAAACCATACGATTGCAGTAACATTTGCAAAAGATGCAATGACAGTTGCAAAGGAAAATCTGCTTGCAGCAATCAATACAGCAAATGAGAGGCTCGCACAGACAGACGCTTATACACCGGCTTCTCTGGAAGCACTTCAGAATGCTGTAGATGAAGCTCAGACAGTTTACAACAAAGCAGATGCAACTCAGACAGAAGTTGACAATGCAAAAGCAAATGTAGAAGCTAAGATTGCAGCACTGAAAGAGAAGGCAGACAAATCTGCACTGAGACTTGCAGTGAAAGCAGCAGAGGGTGAAGCAGCCCTGACAGATAAGTATACAGAAGAATCCATCGCAGCTCTTCAGACAGCAATTGATGCAGCCAATAGAGTTCTGGCTGATGACAACGCAACCCAGGCAGAGGTAGATGCACAGGTTGAAGCTGTAAATGCAGCAAAGGCAGCACTCGAAGAGAAGAAAGCACCGGTTGTAAAAGAGGAGCTTGAAAAGGCGGTTGCAGATGCAACAGAAGTTGTCGGAGCAACAGACAAGTATACAGAAGCATCACTTGCAGCTCTTCAGTCAGCAATCGATGCGGCAAATGAAGTTCTTCAGAATTCAGATGCAACTCAGGATGAGATTGATGCAGCAGTACAGGCTGTAAAAGAAGCAAGAGCAGCCCTGAAAGCAAAAGATGATGATAAGAAGGACGACAGCAATAAGGATGATGACAAGAAAGACGATAATAACGGATCCGATAATAATGGCGGAAATAACAACGGCAATGCGAATAACGGATCAAATAATAATGGTTCTTTCAACAATGGATCATCCAATAACGGTACTGCAAATGGTACATCAAATGTAGCGAAAGCAGCCAAGACTGGTGATACATCAAATGTAGCAGGAATGGCAATGCTTTGCCTGGCAGCAGGACTTGTTGTAGTAATGGCAAAGAGAAGAAGAACAAACTAATCTGAAGTGAGTTCCGAATTTTCAATGCAATAAAAGAATAAAAAATTCCTTCCGGGGGTTTCCTGGAAGGAATTTTTTTGTGGTTTTTATTTCAAAATCGCTTTTCTGTAATGGGATGGTGTTGCATTGATTACATTCATAAAGACCTTAGAATAATGCTGGGAATCTTTGAATCCGACCTGCAGAGCGATTTCTGTCAGCGTTAGACTTGTATTCTGCATTAACTCGATGGAACGGTTGATCCGGTAAATGTTAATGTAATTAGAAAGGGTTACCCCCATATAATTTTTGAAGATCTTACTCAGATAGCGGACAGAGATATGCAGCTGCAAGGCGATATCCTCCTGACGGATCTTCTGGGTAAAATTTTCCCGAATGTAATTCAGTGTATAAGCAACATAGCTGTTCTGAAGCTGTGGTTCGGAAAATCCATGCTCTGTCTCTGTATGGTCAAGGATATACAACATCAGGTTCATCAGTGCAACGTTAATATTTGCAGCAGAGAACAGACTGTTGGATGAAGCATAGAGAGTAATGAGCTTCTGAAGATGTTCGTCGATGACTGGATCAGATTCCATCCGGTAATAGAACTGGGCAGAAAAGAGGATCGCATGCATCAGGGTGATAGGAAAAACTCCCTCATCTTCAAGAACAATCGTGGAAAACATCTCAGGGTTAAAGTGAATATGCTGAAATTCACAGTCAGATGTGTCATTCAGATAAAAAGAATGAACTACATCGGGGAGTAACATGATAAATTCGCCCGCTGTACAGTGGATCGTTTCCGACTGAATATCCATATAACATTCACCGGAAAGAATCCGATAAATCTCAATATTTGTATGTAAGTGCCGGGCAAAACTATAACCGGCTTTACGATATTCAACAACAGCACCGGACAGGATGGAATCGGACAATGTCATCAATCCAGGTACTTCGTGTTTCTGAATCTTAGTTTCCTCAGAAGGAGGAGTGGAATGTTCATTTACTGACTGAACAGTAGTTTTTTTCTTCATGTGTAAAAAAAGCCTCCATAGATAAGCACAATTAATAAGCGTTAATCTGTATTATAACAGAAATAAAGAAAAAATGTACCGAAAAATACAAAAAATGTGAATATTTTTTTAAAAAATATAAATAAAATGTAAATTCAGAGGTTCTGAATTTGACAAAATAAGCGATTATAAAGAGTAAATTAAACAAGCACATTCAAAAGAAAAGTTTTATAATGTAGATAATTGGACATTGGGAGGAGTCTGCCCATAGGAATCGAAGGCAGAGGAATTTCATGACAATAAATTAAGATACATCAAGAACGTATCAGAAAGGGGTATTATGAGAAGAAAAATGAAATGGCGGGTACTTGCAAGTGCCTGTGCAGCAGCAATGGCTGTGACGTCTCTGCCGTATATGGCAACGCAGGTCAATGCGGAACCGGTCGCTGCAACGCAGCAGACTGGTGACAATGATCTGAAGCTGTGGTATACAAGTCCGGCAGACATTACCAAGTATTACGAAGGCTGGCAGGAAAAGTCGCTTCCGATCGGTAATGGCGGGATTGGTGGAACGGTATTCGGCGGAATCACCAGAGAACGTATCCAGCTCAACGACAAATCGCTTTGGTCAGGAGGACCAAGCACCAGCAGACCGAACTACAATGGAGGTAACCTGGAGAATAAGGGGAATAACGGATCTACCATGACTCAGATCCACAATTATTTCGCAAACGGACAGGACAGCTCCGCGATCAGTCTTGCCAACAGCAACCTTGTTGGTTTAAGTGATGATGCAGGAACAAACGGATATGGATATTACCTTAGCTGGGGAAATATGTATATCGATTTCAAAAATGTATCATCCAACAGTGATGTAAGCAATTACAGCCGCGACCTGGATCTGAATACGGCCATCGCAGGTGTAAACTATGACAAGGGAAGTACGCATTATTCAAGAGAGAACTTCACAAGTTATCCGGATAATGTCATCGTGACTCATATCACAGCAGACGGATCTGAAAAGATCAGCCTGGATGTGAGTGTAGAACCGGATAATACAAGCGGAGGAGCTGCCAATTCCATCGGAGAGAACGGCTATAAGAGAACATGGAATACAACCGTGTCAGGTGGACGGATCTCCGTCAACGGACAGCTCACAGACAACCAGATGAAATTTTCATCCCAGACCCAGGTTATTACCGACAATGGCGGTACAGTGACAGATAGGGATGGAAAGGTAAATGTTTCCGGTGCAAGTGAGGTTACGATCATCACTTCCATGGGAACAGATTATAAGGATGAATATCCGAGCTACAGAACAGGTGAGACGGCAGATGAGCTGACAAACCGTGTAAAATGGTATGTGGATCAGGCAGAGGTTAAGACCTATGAAGAACTGAAAGCAAATCTGTATCAGGATATGGTGGACAAGATTATTTCCAGAGAAGAGAATCGGGAAATTAAGCAGACTTTTTCTAAAAAG
>ERZ825384.2167-NODE-2167-length-20687-cov-3.184277_pt1 | contig 20687 bp, 10 predicted proteins | sample MGYA00519931_ERZ825384 | MGnify/ENA primary metagenome ERZ825384 (study PRJEB31778, sample SAMEA3449200) | human gut metagenome | biome: human gut; feature: human-associated habitat; material: faeces | place: United Kingdom | collected 2010/2012 ...
CTTTGCCTGCATGGCGTTGTAACATCCGGCCAATACGGATTCGAAATCTCCCTTCGACTGCCAGAAGATGCTTTCCGAAGGTGAGGTCGTCGGGGGTGTGTCGAGCACTCCCGTACAAGAAGGCGCAGCAACCAAAGATGCGATCAGCAATGATATATATGATATTTTCGTAAGTTTCATATTCTATATTATTTTTTAGAAATCCAAATTTATACCAAATGAGATAATACGATTCTGAGGATAATAAACCAAACGTGTCCCTTTCGTCGAATTGTAGTTTCGTTCGGGGTCTCCACCTTGAGGGAATTTGGTAAAGGTAAGCAGATTATCACCCGAAAAATAGACACGCAAACGCTGTATCTTGGCTTTCTGTGTCAATGCTTTCGGCAACGTATAGCCAAATGTCAAGTTTTTCAAGCGGAAATAAGAGCCATCATATAACCAATACGTACTTTCACGTTGGTTCTTCGTTCCACCCATATCAGCAAAATACAAACGAGGATATTTAGCATTCGTATGTTCTTCCGTCCACATATTATCGATATAATCCTGAGAAATAGGCGTTCCCTGATAGAATGGACGCAATCCCCAACCGCTTGCATAATGATCTACTCCAGATACTCCCTGACCAAGCAAAGAGAGGTCGAATCCTTTCCAGCTTGCACCGAGGCTTACACTATACTCGAAATTTGGGAAACGGTTTCCGATAACGGTACGGTCGTATTCATCAACTACATTATCAGGCACACCATCAGGACCGCTTATGTCGGCATATTTAATATCACCGGCCTGCGTATTATCGTTAAACTGCTTCGGAGAATTCCGTACTTCGTCGTCGTCTTTGAAGATACCGATCGCTTTATAACCATAGAAAGATTCGTATGGAAGCCCTTCACTACAAATCAAGCCATTTGTAATATAGTCTGCACCATACTTCGTCAATGTATTTCGCGAGCGGTCGAAGTAAACATTAGCATTATAGCTCAACCCTTCAAAGAATCCGTCACGAACATAGCCGTTATAGCCCAAAGAAACCTCGATACCTTTATTCACCATTTCCCCGTCATTAATATATGGAGCATCAAGTCCCAAAAGTGCATTTCCTTGTGCCTTACGAAGGATATCATACGTTCTTTTCTTGTACCAGTCGAATGTCACGTTGAAACCGTTGAAGAGCGTCAAGTCAGCACCGAAGTCACCGATAGCTGTCGTCTCCCATTTCAGGTTCTGATTACTGATAGCTGTTTGTGCAACCCCTGAAGAAAGATCCGTATTATTGAAACCGTAATCCTTTCCGGTAGAAACCAATGCATAATACGAATACAAATCAATATTCTGGTTACCCAGTAGCCCCCATGAACCGCGTAGCTTCAAACTGTTCAACCAGTCCCACTGGAGGTCCTTCATCCATTCTTCTTCCGTCACGCGCCATCCTAAAGAGAAAGAGGGGAATACGCCCCAGCGAGATTGAGACGCGATACGTGAAGAGCCGTCGTAACGAGCATTTAATTCTACCAAATACCGATCTTTAAAACCATAGTTCAAACGGAAGAATCCGGAAACCAATCCCCATTCCTGTGAACTACCGCTATTGGTCTGAACCGAAGAATTACCAGCGTTCAACTCATGCAAGGGAAAATCATAATCCTGACGATAACCCTGTAATACATCATAGCGATAAGATTCCAAACTGTAACCTGCCATAGCAGATAGACTGTGATCCTTATTCGAAGACAACCAGTCATATTTCAAATAAGTATAAAGATTGACATACGTACTATATTCCATATTACTTGTCAATCCCGTACCATTCGTATTCAGGGTTCCGTTCTGAGTACCGTCATGATAAAAATAAATAGGTGTCGGAATTGCTCCCCAATCTTTATAATGCTGTGCTTTATAGCGGATAGCCCCTTTCGTATACCATGTCAATCCTTTAAACGGTTTGATTTCCGCCCAAGCCTGTACATTAGCGTCGGTATTGACATATTTCTTGAAGTTTTCCGTTTCAGCAATAGCGACCATGTTTTTATTATTCGACTCAAACGTATATGCTTTCGAAGTATAACGTTTTATTCCCGAACCATCGTCCGGCAACCAAGGCATATAAGTAGGTGCTTGAGAAATAGTGGAAAGATATGCGTCCGTATCTCCCTGACGCGTCTCCTGGCGATAACTACGAGAACCGGTGAAATACATACCGATCTTCACCCAATCGTTTACTTGAGAAGTCAAATCCAAAGAGGCATTATAACGCTGATATTCTTGTCCTTTCATCGTACCAGGCTGATTCAGCATACTCAAAGAAGCATTATAAGAGGTCTTGCCTATCGTCCCGGAGACATTTACGTTATGCTGCTGTACAAAAGCCGGGTCGAACATATAATCAAGCCAGTTGAAACTCGGATATTTCTGAGGGTCTGTCGGGTTTGTATAAGCATCGATCATTTCTTGCGTATAGCGTTCCGTAATAGGGGAACCGGAATTTTCCTTCGCCATATTGAAATACTTCATATATGTAGGAGAATCCCAAATCAAGTCCAGTAATGTCGTCGGATTATGAACAGCAAAATTCCCGTTGTAACGCACGGAGACCCTCTCTTTCATTTCCGAACCGTTTTTCGTCGTGATCAAGATAACGCCATTTGCTGCACGAGATCCGTAGATAGACGCCGATGCTGCATCTTTCAAAACCGAAACACTCTCGATAATATTCGGGTCAAGAGTTGCCAAATCTCCTTCCACTCCATTGATCAAAACTAAGGGATTGGAACCTGCCGAAGAATAAGTTCCCTGTCCACGTACACGCATCTGGACAGATTCGTTACCTGGTTGTCCTTTATCGGACGTAATCCGCAGACCGGGCATCTGGCCTTGCAACATCGTGGATGTATTTGAAACAGGACGCTTCGCGATCTCTTCACCTGTAACGGCCGATACCGCACCGGTCAAATTCACTTTCTTTTGCGTACCGTAACCGATTACTACCACTTCGTCTAATGCTTCGGAATCTTCTTTCAGAATAATGTTCAGAGGAGCATTGCCTTTTACTTTTACTTCCTGCGATTCAAATCCAATGTAAGAGATAACCAATGTACAATCGGCAGGAGCTTCAAAAGAAAAGTTTCCGTCTATATCGGTGACGGCACCGATAGTCGTACCTTTTACAAGGACATTAACCCCTAACAGAGGTTCACCATTCGAGTCTTTTACCACCCCTTTCACAACAGATGACTGCAAGACTTCATTCACGATAGCCGAACTTTCTGCATTCGACCTGCCAGGCAGAGCAGCCGAAGTCAGGCACAATGTCATGCACAGAGCACAACCTTTCATGTACGTGTAATTCATAATATTGTTATTAAGATTGAAACTTTTTGTGTTTTTCTTTAGTTGCAAATGTATGAGATGGAGGTTTCGAACTATTTAAAATTTATCTCTTTTACTTTAAAATTCAGCTCTGGCAAAAATTAAAAACCCGCATTCAAAGCGGGTTTCAGAAAATAGATACAATATTGAAAGAAAATAGATTCATTTTTTAAACCGTTTTCATAGCCACAATAACGGATGTCGGATCGGCAAGTTACGGATTACCTCATCGTTTGTCGGAAAATGTTCCAAACTTTTCCAAATTTCCAGATAAGTCCTATTAGAAGTGTTACAAATACTGAATAAAAGGGCAGGCTGGGCAACCGGCCATTCATCCCAAAACATGACATCTTCGGCAAAAGGCCAGCTCGATTTATCTGCTATATACGGGAACAGCCAAGCAACCGCCTTTTGCATATTGCGACCGTCGTCCATCGAGTACTGCCACAAATCATCTTCCCCGTCCGAAAGAATATGGCAGATCGTAGCCATGGCATCCAGATTGAACAAGGAATAGCCGTACGGTTTCGTCCGTTTCAGTTCAAGCGGAAAACTGCCGTCCTCCGCCATCTGTGAAGGAAGCAGAACAGACCTGTAACGGTTCCGGCAAAAGTCGAGAATCTCCTTATCCCCGGTATATTTAGCAAACTGGGCTACCTGCATCACCCAACAAGTTCCATGATTGTTTTTAGCATTCATCTCGTCTACCCCGTAAGGATGCGTTGTCAACCATTTCAGATAATCGGAAAACCAAGTACGGCTACCAGCCACATCCTCGACAGCAAGAACGCCGGCCTCTTCCATCCTGATAAGGGATTGCACGACCTCCAAGAGATGGATCGTATCGATGATACCGATCCCCCGTCCTGTCACGATCCCTTTGATCGCCTGCGCGTATTGCAGGTCTGGATTCATCCGAGTTTCGGGGGCGATGAACCAGGCGCGGATATGCTTAACCGCTTGCCGAATATATTTCTCGTCTTTCGTCACCAGCCAGGCGGAGGTCAAGTCGCCAACCAGCGAACTGAAGCGGATCATGGCATGACGGTGAGCAACAAAGTTATCGGGATTTGTCTGCCCATCCCGACGTATATAGGCACTATCCGGATTTATCGGATTGGGCCACCAATAATCGCCTTCGGAGTAGAAATCATGAATCCCTCCGGCACTCCTTTCCGCTCTATATGCAGTAATGGTCACAGGTTCTTCTGCCAAGGCTTTATCTCCACGAATAACAATTTCAGTTCGGAGTAAATCCGTCACTTCTTCCTTTAAAGAATGATCTCTCTTGCATTGGCAAAATAACAAAAGAATAACATAAAGTAATAATTTATACATGATATAGATTTTTTTTATTTTGTTGCACATATTCGGTCGGCGACATGCCGTACATCGCTTTGAAACAAGTAGCAAAATAAGCATGGGAATTGAAACCGATATTGGCAGAAACTTCAGATATGTTCATATCCGTTTCCAGCAGCATTCTTGCAGCAATCTCAAGACGTTTGTTACGGATCAAATCCACCGGCGAAAGGTCGGTTATCGCTTTCAGCTTCCTATAGAAGTTGGCACGTCCCATACCGACTCCTTTACATAGAATCTCCACATTCAACCCCGGATTGGAAAGATTCTGCTCAATCACCCCGAACAATTTTTGCATAAATGTATCGTCCGCCGATGTCGTCTCGAAACCCAATGACTCCAACGAAAATTTTTTCCCATACAATTCCTTCAACCGTTCACGAGAAGCCAAGATATTCCGAATACGACACAGCAGGACCTCCATATTGAAAGGCTTCACGATATAATCGTCCGCACCACACTGAAATCCCTCTTTGATATGCATCACCATCGATTTCGCCGTAATGATGATAACCGGGATATGTCCGGTCCGCAAATCCTGCTTGATCTCCGAACAAAGTTGCAAGCCGTCTTTTTTCGGCATCATAATATCGCTTACCACCAGATCCGGCAAGGTTTCTGCAATTTTATTGAAAGCATCTACCCCGTTCTCCACTTCAAGCACATCGAAATAAGGTTCGAGATGTTTGCAGATATACCGACGGACATCCGGATTATCTTCGGCCAATAACAAGGTATAACGCTGACCGGAAACAGGCAGCTGTTCCTGCATATTGTCAGGGACTTTGGATTCATCCTCAGCTACTTCAATTCCTCCATAGGGATTCCTCGCAGAAGAGTCATCTTCTGCAAATTGCTCATGAGCATATGCTTCGCGGTTTATCGGAATCAAGACACGGAATACAGCCCCTTTTGGTTTGTTGTCTTCTACCCATACAACCCCTTTATGCAATTTCACGATAGAGAGTACCAGACTCAACCCTATACCAGTTCCAGCCGTATTCGACTCACTTTCATCCGTTCCCTGGTAAAAAGGGGAAAATATATGAAACTTGTCGGAATCGTCTATCCCTTTCCCTGTGTCTTCTACAGACAGACAAACATATCGAGAAGTCCCCCGAACTTCCCCACTTATCCTGCCGGGAAATTGCTCCTGCAATCCGGCAACTGAGAACAATTGCAAACGAATGGTTATCGACTCATCCGGAGCCGTATGTTTGAAAGCGTTCGACAAAAGATTGAAAAATACCTTCTCCAGTAAAACACGGTCGAACCACGCATCTATTCCCGACTCATCGGATTCCAAACGAAAGGTAATCCGTTCCTTGACCGCAATCTGATTAAAGGCAATATATATCTCCTGCGTAAACAGATACAGATCATTATGCGAAACACGTAGTTGCAGGTTGCCACTCTGGTTCTTCCTCAGATCCATTAACTGGTTCACCAGCAACAAAAGACGCTGGGCATTTCCATAGACTAGACGCAACGAACCTTTCAAGTTCGGGTTCATATCTACCCGTTGCAACACCTCTTCCAAAGGAGACAGGATCAACATCAACGGTGTACGCAATTCATGCGAAAAATTGGTAAACATGCGTATTTTGGACTGATGGAACTCCTCCTGCCGCTGCTGCTCCTTCTGCTTTTCGACCAGGTCCTGTTCCAGCTTACGCTTCATATGCAGATAATACCAGACCACATAAAGGATGCCACCTATAATCAACAGATACAACATATAGGCATACCAGGTCTGCCAGAATGGAGTCCGAATATGAATCGACAACGACCGCCCTTCATCGTTCCAAAGACCGTCGTTATTGGAGGCGCGAACACGAAAAACATAATCTCCCGGTTTCAAGTTCGTATAGAAAGCCTCCTTTCGAGAACCAGCATCATTCCAGTCCGTATCATACCCTTCTAGCATATAAGCATATTTATTCTGATTCGGATAAAGATAGTTTAAAGCGGCATACCCAACAGAGAAGTTATTCTGATTATAATCAAGATCTATCGCCTGCGTATAATCAAGAACTTTATCGAGCAACCCCGAAGGGTCGCCGGGAACAACCGGTTTATTGTTAACCGTAAAAGAGGTCAGTACGACCGGAGGTATAAAACGGTTTTCTATCAACCGTTCAGGGTAAAAGGAGACAAGGCCGTTGCTTCCGCTGAAATAGATTCGGTCACCGGGCAATTTGATGCCGCCTTTCATGCTGAATTCATTAACTGGGATCTCGCTTCTACCCATATAATTGGTAAACTGGCGCGATTCAGGATCGTAGGCAGAAATACCGTTACCGGTACTGATCCAAAGTTTCCCGTCGTCTCCGGGAATTATCGAATTGATATTATCGTCGCTCAGCCCCTCGACGGCCGTCAACCACTCCATAATGCCTTTTTCTTCGTCAAAGCGACAAAAACCTCCACCGAAAGTACCGATCCAGATTCGCCCCTCCCTATCCTTTACGATATTACTTACCTGGTCGTTGTATAACTTCCGGGAACCTTCCTCACGAGTATTATATTTTATCAACTTATGCGTATGGGAATCGTAGAGCGCCAGTCCGCCGGTATGCATACCTACCAAATAAACACCGTCCCGTATCTCCAGGAAACTGCGTACACTTGGCAACAAGGCGAAAACTGAATCCGACGGAGCGATCCTGCCGTCCGGAAACACACGGACAATTCCCGTGTTGTCTGTCGTTCCCAACCACAATACACCATCACTGCAACGCGTGATCGTATAAATACTAACCTCCTTATGAAAAGTATAAAAAAGAGAGAATTTCTTTGTCCGGGTATCGAATCGGTATAAAGTGCCTTTCTGCGTTCCGCACCAAACGAAATCACCCTCCACAAACAGAGATTTGATAATATTCCGATCATTCAGAGCATTCGGCCGAGCATCCAGCAGGAAACGTTCAAACATATCTGTATTCAAATCCAGTGAAAGTAGGCCTCGCCCTTCCGAAGCAATCCACAAAGTATGGTCCGGCTGATAGGCCATCGTGGCAAAGATTCCAAACAGCTTGTCTGAACCACCCTGCAAATCGTAAAAAGTAAAACGGCTGTTCAAAGGATTACTGTAACTGACACCTCCAGCGTATGTGCCAATCCATAACGTATTCGCATTATCTACGAAAGCAGAAAAGACGGAAAAATGACTAAGACCTCCTTTTTGTTCGTCAAAATTCGTATAGGTCGTACATGAACCGTCCACCAAATTCAAAAGACTTAATCCGTTAAAAGTTCCGACCACCAGTTGACCATTATAAGTATTAATTGTACGAACCGAATTATTTCCCAGTCTGCCGTTCCAAGCAGTATAATGCGTAACAGCATTTGTCTCCGTGTCGATCCGGTTCAATCCACCCGAACGGGTTCCCACCCACAGACGTCCTTCACTGTCTTCATGGATAGCAGATATATTATTATCCGTTAATGAAAAGGGAGTCGTATTTTTAAAATAATGAGACAAGAGATTCAACTTACTGTCACAGATATAAAGTCCGTTTTGTAAAGTTCCGACTAACAGATTGCCATCATGGTCTTCGTTGATAACCATAATCTGGTCACGTGGCAGTTCTCCCTCCAAGTCGTTCAAGATAAACGAATCATTCTCATAATCATACAAGTATAGACCTTTATTTGTTCCAACCCAAAAACGCTTTTGTCTATCCACATACAAGCTTGAAATCCACGTATGATAAAGGGGAGACTGCTTATAAGCAGCCATATCGTTGAGAGAATATACACGATCCACCCTCAAATCCATCCGGTTCAGACCGTTCATCGTGCCTACCCACAAGTTTCCACGGTCATCTTCAGCCAATGCTGTCACATGATTACTGGACAAGCTTAATGAGTCGCCATTACTATGTTTATACACGACAAAAGAATTACCGTCATAACGATTCAAGCCGTTACGCGTGGCAAACCACATGAAACCGCTCTTATCCTGATGTATTTTCAAGACGGAAAGCTGCGACAAACCTTCTTCCATTTTTAAAGAAGAAAAAGAAAAAGGTGAAACAGCCCCATTCAGCAAGGCACTAAAGCAACAAAGCAAAAGAGTGATCAAGTATGTTTTCCTCATAACGTAAAAGCATTACGCTACAAAGATACGAAAACAGATCAAATGCCCAGTCCTGTCACAAACAGAAAACGTACTCCGTCCTCGCATCCTGTAAAACCAACGTATTTATCCCACTGTTTTCATTATGCAAAATAACATTTGAATGGAATCAGTTGTTTACTTATTAACATATATGCTTTAAACAAGGGATAAATATCCGGCAACCCCTTCCGCACACCGTTCACCATCAATAGCAGCAGAGACGATTCCGCCTGCATAGCCGGCGCCTTCTCCACAAGGAAAAAGACCTTTCAAGGTTATATGCTGGTAGCTTTCCTTGTCGCGCAGGATACGGACGGGCGAAGAGGTCCGGGTTTCCACCCCGATCATCACCGCGTCATTGGTCAGGAAGCCTCTGGAGACTTTACCGAAATGGCGGAAGCCCTCACGTAAGCGGCCGGTGACGAACTCCGGCATCCAGAAATGCAACGGGGAAGCCAGCAGACCGGGCGTATAAGAGGATTCGGGAAGATCGAAAGAGTTTTTCTTATTCACGAAATCAACCATCCGCTGTGCAGGGGCGGTTTGCTTCATCCCGCCGTTCAGCCAGCAAAGTTCTTCCAAACGTTCTTGGAAAGCCATCAAAGCGAGCGGCGAATCCTTGCTGACCGCCATTTCTTCGTGTTTCATCAATTCGGAATAGTCTTCCGGGCGTATCTCCACCACCATGCCGGAATTCGCCCAGCGGGAACCACGATTGGAAGGAGACATTCCATTGACTACCACCTGGCGGGAACTACTTGCCGCCGGGACGACGAAACCGCCTGGACACATACAAAAAGAATAGACTCCCCGTCCGCCGGCTTGCGCCACAAAACTATATTCGGCTGCCGGCAGATAGTTTCCTCTACCCTCCTTACGATGATATTGTATCTGGTCGATCAGCATCTGCGGATGTTCCAAACGGACGCCGACAGCAATGCCTTTGGCTTCGATAGGGATTTGCCGGTCATGGAGGTAGCGATACACATCCCGGGCGGAATGACCGGTTGCCAGGATGACCGGTCCCAGAAAGTTCTCGCCCGTATTCGTTTCGACACCTACGACTTCCCCACTCCGGATGACCAAGGCATCCATTCGTGTCTCGAAATGGACCTCCCCACCACAGCGGATAATCTGTTCGCGGATATTCTCGATCACGCGCGGCAACTTGTCCGTACCGATATGCGGATGGGCGTCCGCCAAAATCGAAGTGCTCGCCCCGAACTGGCAAAAGACATTCAGAATCTTGTCAACCGAACCCCGTTTCTTGCTGCGAGTGTAAAGTTTGCCGTCAGAATAGGCACCGGCTCCCCCTTCACCGAAACTATAGTTGGACTCTTCGTCCACCTTATGCTCACGGCTGATCAGAGCGATATCCTTTTTACGTTCGCGCACGTTCTTTCCACGTTCGATCACGATCGGACGTAAGCCGAGCTCAATCAGACGAAGAGCGGCAAACAAACCACCCGGCCCCGCTCCTACCACCACGACAGGCTTCCCTGCTGATACGTCTTTATATTCCACCAATTGAAATTCTGGTTCATCTGGCTGCTCATTGATAAAAGCACGCAGTTTTACATTCACATAGATCGTACGCTGACGTGCATCGATAGAACGTTTTAGTACCCGAACGGTGTGGATGTACGGGACAGATGTTCCCGTCTCGCGAGCCACCACCTGCTTCAGCGACTGTTCGCTGACTGCTTCTTCAGGCAATATACGGAGTTGTAATTCTTGTATCATTGTTACTTCTTTAAATTCAAACAAAAAATCAAACCGGCTTGTGCCCTGTATCCGCTCCAATCCACTTTGAAAGTCGATGGAAAATCTGGATTCCGACTCTGACACTTCTGCATCACAGCATCCCATTCATAAGCGATACTCATGTTTAATGTAACATAGCGGCATAGGCTAAACTTGATGCCAAAAGTAGGCTCCACAAAGAAGTTCCTGCCGGAAAAAGTATTATCCTTCCGGTATCCAACTTCCGGGTCGGACTCGACGAACAGGCGGTTTATCTCGTTCACCTTGTTCAGCACAAAACCTGTCGAGAGCCCCACATACGGCTCGAATGTAAAGATACTGACTTTTTCCTTCACCAGACAGAAGTGGTAAAAAGCACCGAGCTTATATCCTTTGTTACGCAACTTGTAGTCGCAAGAGCCGGAATAATCCGTTACTCCATTCTTGCCCGCCGTATTCATATAGTTAAAAAGAAATCCCACATGATGGCGCCGCCATTCGACTCCGACACGGGCATCCTGCGTCACATAACCGGGGAAATTATCTGTAACCTGTGCATTGGTAACAGGAAGCATCTGATTTTTCAATATATCTTTCATATCGGACATCTGATACGAACCGTGACCGATATTATATTCGATTGTCAACGACTGAGCCTGCCCGAAACGGTCGAAAAAGAACAGAATGGCTATAAATAATAATACCTTTTTCATATATTCGGACAGTTTTCGAGGTTAAACGAATAATTCGCATTCTTATAACCCCAGTCATCGACGGGAGAAAAACGCAATTCAACCACACGCTCTTCCTGCCCGGCAAGAGAAAATTCCGCAATGCCGTCCGTCACCTTCTCCGCCACGATTTCACCACCATAGACGACATCGACTGCCGAACGGTAAGGATATGTCCAGGACAAGCGTATGCGATCTTCCTTCATATATTCTACCTGCACCTCTGGTTCAGCTTGCTCCAAATCAAGCGATCCAAGCGAACGGGGACGGTCGGCTTCCGACTTGAAATAAATATAGACCTTATATTCCCCCTTCTCCCCAGCATATCGCTTATCGGTATAAAAACATTTGTCGAAATCCGACCTTTGCGTGATATAGGTTGAATGAGCATTCTCGTCAATCGTACTGAACTCTATCTGGTAATGGTCGAATCCGGCACGGAGTGCCCCGTCTACCTCCCAAAATATTTCGATCAGTCCTTCTTCATTCACACGATGCCGCAAAGAGAACTCCGACTCGGTACGCGCGTTTATCTTGAGGGGCCAACTACGCTTTTCCACATATCGCTCGACCCCGACCTGTCCGGCAACCGTCCCATTATTCGTCCGGGCGAAAACCTCGCACGACAACTCATAAGAGCCATTCGGAATCAGATCCACATCCAGCATGAAATCACATCGTGTCCCATCGCTTTCCCATTCCATCTCTCCAATGCGGACGATCTGCTTCTCAACCTCAAATCCGGGCAACGGACTGATTTGGCAAGCAGCATTACCACTATGTTCCACCACAAAGATTTTGTTTTCCCAATCATGGATAAACGGACCATAGAAGTCCCCACTCGTCGCAACCGAAGCAGCCTGCCACTTTTCAAAATCCATAAAATTCTCCCCCAGCCGATACTCGCAGCTTGTAAACAAGAAGAAAACACTTACAAATAGATAAACAACACTTTTATTCATATACATATAAACTTATCCGAACAATTGCCGGAAAGCCTCTTCCACCTTGCGCACTTGCACGATTTGCATCTTGCATTTGGATGTGTCGAAACCTTTCAGGTTATTGTGCGGGATGATAATGCGCGAGAAACCCAATTTTTCCGCTTCTAGGATGCGCTGCTCGATACGGTTCACCGGACGGATCTCTCCCGAAAGCCCCACCTCGCCACACATCGAGATACCCGGCTCGATCGAAATGTCGAGGCTAGAAGAAAGAATTGCACTGATCACCGCCAAGTCGATCGCCGGATCATTCACCTTCAGCCCACCAGCAATATTCAAAAAGACATCTTTCTGAACCAGCTTAAATCCGGCACGCTTTTCGAGCACCGCGAGCAACATGTTCATACGCCTAAGATCGAATCCTGTCGCGCTACGCTGAGGCGTCCCATAGACAGCAGAACTCACCAACGCCTGTGTCTCGATCAGGAAGGGACGGATGCCCTCAATCGCAGCCGCGATCGCCACGCCGCTCAATCCCTCATGATTCTGCGTTAGGAGTAGTTCAGAAGGGTTACTGACTTCGCGAAGACCATCCTGGCGCATCTCGTAAATACCTAATTCCGCTGTGCTTCCGAAACGGTTCTTGATGCTGCGGAGGATACGATACATATAATGCTGGTCGCCCTCAAATTGAAGCACGGTGTCAACGATATGTTCCAACACCTTCGGCCCAGCAATACTCCCTTCCTTATTGATATGGCCGATCAGAAGAACAGGTGTGCCGCTCTCCTTCGCATATTTCAGAATAGCCGCACTGCACTCGCGTACCTGCGAAACACTTCCGGGAGAAGATTCGACCACCTCCGTATAAATGGTTTGTATCGAGTCGATAATCAAGAGGTCGGGTTGAACGTTCTTGGTCTGTACGAATATCTGTTCGAGATTGGTCTCACAGAGAATGAAACAATCTGGATTCTCGTGCGCGATGCGGTCGGCACGGAGTTTCAACTGGCGACTGCTCTCCTCGCCGGAGACGTAAAGCGTGCGGAGTCCTTTCAACCCCAAAACGGTTTGCAGGACGAGGGTCGATTTCCCGATACCCGGTTCCCCGCCGATCAAGACCAGTGATCCTTTTACCAGACCGCCGCCAAGAACACGGTTCAACTCCCGGTCTCCGAGGTCGACACGCGTCTCCTCTTCAGAAGTAATATCTCGAAGCAGGACGGGACGCACTTTGCCACCATCCGAAACGCCATAAAGTGCCCGCTTTCCGACCGGTTCCTTTACCACGATCTCCTCAACATACGTGTTCCACTCCCCGCAGGAAGGACATTTCCCGATCCATTTCGGAGAGTCAGCCCCACAGTTGGAGCAAACATATACCGTTTTTGCTTTTACCATTCTCTTATTTATTAATTACATGGACGTTTTGGAGACATAAAAAACATTCCATTTTTTAAGATTATAAAACTGTCAATTCACGGACGAAAAGACGGTTTATTATCCGAAAAGATCAAGCGTCAACTGCTTTTTCTCAGCTTCGAGCTTCCTGAGGTGGCGTTTCCCTTGCGGCGTAATGATTTCCATCTTATCGAAGCGGGTACGGATCACCGTCTCGACCGTGTAGCTGATGTTAACCACTTCACCTAGTTCACTCATCTTCCGTTGTATCTCCAGCACACAATCTATACACATACCGCTCTTGAAGGCAATCTTTTCATCGAACATATCTTTCTTGAAATCTTCGTCGCACATGTAAAAGTCGATTGTCTCGCCCCCCTTGTTGTAGATGCCTTTCCAACGGTAACGGGCATCTTTCAGCACAGGTGAGATGATTTCTATCGTTGCTTTGTTGTCTTTAACAGAAGGCAATTCGTCGGAACGGAGGATGTAATAGTCAAACTGTTCGCGTTTGACCTCCAACGATCCCGAACGGCTGCGGTTATTTTCGTTCAGTTCGCGTAAAGTGAACTTTGTCACCTTCGGATAACCGCGTACAGCTTCGTAAAAGTTCGATTTGCATTTACAAAAACGCGGCGATGCGCTGAGCAGTTCCACCAACTCGCGCGTCACGGTAATACCGGGCATTTTTTTTCTCAAATTACTACGCAATAAGGCAATTTCGCGCTGCATCTTTTCCTCGTCGGTCACCGAACGGTCCACAACCGGTTGTCCACCGACCAAAAGGGACGGACGCGTCCATACTTGCATGAACAAGTTAAGGAGAACAGAGATCAGGCGGCTGTTTTCACCTGCCACCGACCAGATTTCGCGAAAGCCCTCCTGTTGGGCAAAAGACTCGCAATAGACAGTCATTTTGATATCCAACATGTCTGCTAACGTCCGAACAAGCGAGAGTACCTCCTTTTCTGAACGATGTTTGATCATGGCATCCATGTAGTTTGACTTATCATTGAAGTAGTACCGCAGTTCGAGTTTGTTATCAAACTTTATCATGACTTACTCTGTTTTGGTTTTTCGATCGAAGAACGGGTTTTTCGAGGACGCGCTTACCGGAATCGCCATCACACATTTGCAGTCGCCCAACATTCCCAAACGCTGTGCAGCCATACCGGCACTGAACATCACACGTGTATCCAGGCGCAAATCCGACGCCGTGGCACAAGCCGAACCGACCGCAATGCCCAAGTCCACCGAATTAATCGCACAAGGGACGGCTTCCGGCTTCTCCACACAAGTCGGAAACCCGCAGTGCGCGCAATTCAAACCCTGAACCTGCTGGCGTGTACCAGCAATCATGATAGCTTCAGCCTGAAGAATATTGTCAGCATCACGCAAAAAGAATTTTAAACCGGTTTCGCCGGACATGATGACAAGCTCTTCGGAAAGGCGTTTGATATCTTCATCCGTCACCATCGCCACTTCAATAATATCGATGCCTTTCCCTTTCGGAGCTGTCCGAGCGGCTGTCATCATCTGACGAACAGCCTGTAACACATACTCGTGTCGTATTTCTCTTTCGTTCTGTATCATTTTATATTGGTTTAGCACGAACAAAGATAATAATTACTCGTTTTATAGCTCAAGATTTGTCATCTTTTCTGTAACATCAAATGGATAGTCGGGGTATTCGTAAATACTGAAACGAGGTTCAGTCCTCCCCTCGGAATAATTCCAAATACTAATATACTCCCGCACATCTTCACCCATATCCTGTAATTGGCGCAGGTAGGCGGCGACGGACTTGTTCTCGACGATGTAGACTTCTCCCATCCGATCGATAATCGGACTGTGACGGCGTCCGGTGTCGTGGTCGAATTTCAGGATACGCTTTCCCTCTGTTGTCAAACCGACCATCTGAAAAGTCATGCTTTTGCCGATGGCTGGAAGATTCAACACACTGCGATCGGTGGCAGCAAAAAGAAGACGGTTCTCTTTCAAAAAACCGGACAATTTCTTTCCTAAGGGTCGCTCATAGCGGATCAGCCGATACAGTTCCTTCTGCTTCTCTTTGGGGATAAGGCCGAAAACTTTCTCTTCTTGCTGTTCCTGTAAAGAACGGCTATTAGGAGCGAACACGGCATAGTTTTCGTGAAAACCCTTAACCGAAAAAGTGTAATAGCACACCACTCCCATCGCATTCAACGTCTGACGAAGTTTTGCCGTATGTCCACGCCGAGAAGCGGCAACGGTGTAGACCAACTGGTTGGTGATGATCCAACCGGCGGAGAGAATCGCCTCGATCGCCTTTTTTGCTTCCGGCGTGACCTCCAACGGGGATTGAAAATGTGTCTGGATAATAAACTGCGTAACACCGACACGTGAGGCTTTATCTTTGAAACTCCTCAAGATGCCGACTAGTTCGTCCGTGATTCTGAGAGGCAAGTAGGCAAGCAGGCGAGAACCCAAGCGGACCCGTTGTAACTCAGCGTACTTCTCCCCTTCGGGACGACTCTCGTTGGCTTTTCGTTTCCGGACCGCCATCTTATAGACGGCATCAAGTATGTTGCGGAGCGTCGCGTTCTGACTCATCAACGCGTCGCCTCCAGTAATCAAGATATCCCTAAGCTGCGCATCCTCTTCAAAATAGCGCATCAACCGACGCAGTTTCTTATCCCATGTTTCCTTTGGTTTCAAAGATTCGAAATCAAAATTCAAGCGCTCGCTCTGGAAATCATACATCCGTTGGCAGGAAGCGCACAGCCCGCCACAGGCACGCCCCATCGAATCGGGGATCAGGATCGCCACCTCCGGATACCGGCGGTGTATGTTGTGTCCTTCCGGCAACAACCATCCTGCAGCATTCGGCTGTCCGGCCACGACTATGTCTTCTTTCTCCCACGCCTTGATCCGGCCATATGTATCGACCAGTTCTTCCGAATAAAGGATATAAGAGCGGATGGCAGCGTCGTCATATCCGCTTGTATTCGTGTTCAGCAGGGAAAGGTAATAAGGAGTCACAAAAAACGGCATGCCTTTCTTACGAGCACGTGCCAACAGGTCCATCGTTCCAGCCGACAGGGAACCGCCAAGGAAATAGTTCAGTTCCGTCGGGCTTTTGAAAGCCATCGCAAGATGGAAACGGCCGGTATTCCACCATTCCTGCACTTTGACGTATTTCTCGGCATAGCTCATCCCTTCCGTAAACTGGAACCGAGAGGTCGGGGCATGACGCCGTTCGATCTTACGTATCAACCCGGCAATGATCCGCTCCTTGTTGGAGTGACGGATCGCCATCACCTCCTCGTCCAGCCCGGTCGGCCAACGGTTCATCTGCCGTTTGACAAGCGAACGGTCCGGAACGATTTCCTCCGGCTTCTCCAGCAATTCGAATTGCCGGTACAGGTCAATAAAGAAGTCCGGCGAAACATCTTCCTCCAGCTTCCCGGCCAGGAACTGCCACAGGCAGGTAATCGTCCGTACCGGCATCTCCTCACCTGTCGAAAGCTCGGAGACCATCATACCGTCATGTTCGATCAACAGAAGAATACGCTTCGCCACGGCATTTCCCATATTGCTCCCGCCAACCGTCCTGTCGATGCGGGAAAAAACAAAAGAGCGCAAGGCTTCTTTAAAAAGCGCTGCGCTCTCACTCTCTTCCGCCATCGTTACCAGTTGGGGAAAATCTTTTTTAAATACTTTTGTCAATTGCGGAATGTCGTACGATAGTAATCTTCTTTTAATCATAAGCAAATACTTTTTAGGAAGGGTTATTGAATGTTATTTTGAAGTCATTTGTCTACAAATATAACATTTTTCTCCCACCATCAAAAGCGTGCTACTTATAAAACATCTTAAAAGTCTTGCGAATCACAACAAAATGACAAAACAAGGAACCTATTCGCCACCTTTCTGCTACTTCCGCTTCATCTTCACTTCATACAGGTCGTGCCGGCGATCTTTCAAGTTACGGACACTTCCGTACGTATGCAATTCGTTCAGCAAATCGAGATCCACATCCGACACCAAGATCATTTCCGTATTCGGGGTCGCCTCCGCCCTTTTCCCGTCTGTCGGGAAAGCAAAATCACACGGGGTGAAGACACCGGACTGCGCATACTGGATATCCATGTTATGGACACGGGGCAAGTTACCGACACTACCGGCTATGACGACAAAGCATTCGTTTTCGATCGCACGTGCCTGCGCACAAACACGGACACGCGAATAGGCGTTCTGCGTATCGGTAAGGAAGGGCACAAACAGAATCTGCATCCCCTGGTCCGCCATGATACGCGACAGTTCCGGAAATTCGACATCGTAGCAGATCAGGACACCGATCTTGGCACAGTCCGTTTCGAAAGTCTGCACCATCTTACCGCCGGAAAGTCCCCAGCTCTTCGCTTCATCGGGCGTGATATGCACTTTCTCGTACGTCTCATAACTACCGTCGCGGCGACAAAGGAAACCGACGTTGTACAACCCGTCGTCTTTGATCAACGGCATGCTCCCGGTAATGATATTGATGTTGTAGCTGATCGCCAAGTTGATGAAGCGGTTCAGCATCTCGTCCGTATATTTCGCCAGCTCGCGGATCGCCTCCGACTCGCTCATGTGGTTGAACTTAGCCATCAGAGGGGCATTGAAGTATTCGGGGAAAAGGATGAAGTCACTCTTATAATCGGATACGGCATCCACAAAGAATTCTACCTGTTCAAACAGGTCATCCAGCGTTTGATAACTACGCATCTGCCACTGCACCAATCCTACGCGCACGGTGGTTTTCGGTGCAATATATTCTTCCGTAGGTTCCTGATAGTAAATGTTATCCCATTGCAACAGACAAGCATAATGCTTGGACTCTTCATCATTAGGCAGGTAATTGCGCATCACCTTGCGTACGTGGAAATCATTGGAAAGCTGAAAGGTCAATACGGGGTCGAAAATTTCTTTCTGCTTTACCTTATCTATATACTCTTTCGGGCGGAGTTGATCCGAGTATTTATAATAGTTGGGAATACGCCCACCGAACATAATAGCTTTCAGATTCAGAGTTTCGCAAAGCTCCTTGCGGTATTCGTACATACGGCGTGCCAGGCGAAGTCCACGGTATTGGGGATGAATAAAGACTTCAATACCATATAATATATTGCCTTTAGGATTATGGGTATTGAAGGTTTCTTTACCCGTCACCTGTGCATAAGTATGATCGTTCTTCACATCATCGTAATTCACAATGATGGAAAGTGCGCAGCCGACAATCTTTTCGTCTACCACGGTTACAATCTGTCCTTCGGGGAAAATTCGGATGAGTTTTTCAATTTGTTTGTGTGTCCAAAACACATCGCTGCCATCCGTATATACACGGGTGAATGATTGCGCCAGTTGCTCGTAGTCTTCTATCTGTAAATTACGCAACTGTACTTTGTTGATTTTCAATGAGTCCATAATGTCTCTTTTTTATACCAAAAGTTAAATCCACTGCAAAGGTACGGTTTAAACTTATACATTGTCTCCCGGAATGCATATTTTTGTAAGAGACTGATTTTGCAATAAAAAAGAAATGAGGATTTAACACTTTAGGGATAAGAGTATTTTGCTTTTTTTATACTTTTGCATCGTTTTCTACAACTTTCAGTTTATTTCTTATTTAATTTTTTTAAATCATGGCTAAAAAGATGTTATTCCTGTTTGTGCTTTTGCTTTCCCTTACAGGAATGCTCAAGGCACAGGTAACTACTGCCGGAATGAGTGGTAAAGTGATGGCTGACGAAGAATCTGTCATCGGCGCTACGGTTGTAGCCGTACACGAACCTTCCGGAACCAGTTACGGTACTGTTACCAATGTAGACGGACGTTTCAGTCTGCAAGGTATGCGCTCCGGTGGTCCTTACAAGGTGACGGTATCTTACATCGGTTATCAGATGGCAATCTATACAGGTATCCAGTTGCAACTGGGTGAAACTTATTCATTGAATGTAACCCTGCACGAAGCTTCGGAATTATTGGGAGAAATCACTATTACAGCCAGTAAGTCAAAGTTCAGTGCTGAAAAGACGGGAGCTACTACCAATATTTCTTCTGAACAACTCACCACATTGCCCAGCATTAACCGCAGTATCAGCGACTTTACCCGCATCTCTCCATATGCGTCAGGAAACAGTTTTGGAGGCCGTGACGGACGCTCCAATACGTTCACGGTAGACGGTGCGAACCTGAATAACAACTTCGGTCTGTCGTCTGGTTTGCCAGGCGGTGGAAATCCGATTTCACTGGATGCCATTGATGAAGTACAGGTTGTGATTGCCCCATACGACGTGCGTCAGGCAAACTTTATCGGTGCAGGCATCAATGCTATTACGAAATCGGGTACAAACGCTTATAGAGGTAGCGCTTATATGTACTTCAACAATGAAGTGATGCGCGGTAACAAAATTGGCGATACTGATTTCGGTGCGCGTGCCGAAGAGTCCAAGACTGTTTACGGTGCTACATTTGGTGGTCCTATCATTAAAGACAAGCTGTTCTTCTTTGCAAATGTAGAGTATGAGAAGAGTCCGCAGCAAGTGATTACATGGCGTGCGGCAAAAGAAGGAGAAACTCCGAATAACTCTACGATTTCACGAACTACGGAAGCTGATCTGGCGGAATTCTCCCAGATTCTGAAAGGTAAATACGGATACAATACCGGTTCGTTCACAGATTTCCCTGCCGATGTCACCAACCTGAAGTTGCTGGGACGTATTGACTGGAATATCAATCAGGGAAATAAGTTGAGTGTACGCTATAACTTTACCAATAACAAAACCTGGGAAGCACCCAATGGTAGTTCGGGAAATACCGGGTATCGTTTGGCATACAACCGTGTTTCGGCATATTCCATGTCCTATGCAAACTCTTGCTATTCTTTGCAGAACATCGTGAACTCGGCTACTGCTGAATTGAACAGCCGTTTCTCTTCCAACGTTTCCAATCAGCTGTTGTTTACATACAGTGACATGAAGGATGAACGCG
>ERZ825384.2170-NODE-2170-length-20677-cov-5.251285_pt1 | contig 20677 bp, 23 predicted proteins | sample MGYA00519931_ERZ825384 | MGnify/ENA primary metagenome ERZ825384 (study PRJEB31778, sample SAMEA3449200) | human gut metagenome | biome: human gut; feature: human-associated habitat; material: faeces | place: United Kingdom | collected 2010/2012 ...
GTATTTTTACAGTCCCGGCGGGATTTAGTGTGCAGCCTATCAATTTGTCACTGGCGGACGCGCAGTACGAACAGATTAGAAGAATGTCTATAAGCCAGATAGCGGCGCTTTTTGGTATCAAAATGCACCAGCTTAACGACCTTAAGGACGTTAATAATAATTCCCTGGAACAGCAGCAATTAAGCTTTTTAATTGACACACTGTTAATACTGTTTGAATCCATAGAACAGGAAACTACATGGAGCGCATTAACAAAAGAGAAACGGGACAAGGGCTACAAAGCGCGTTTTAATACGAACGTGATTTTGAGGACTTCGGCAGAAACACAGCAGAAAATACTTTGTGCTTATGTTTCTAACGGAATCTATACCCCGAACGAAGCCAGGTTAGAACTACAGCGCCAAAAGCTGCCGGACGGGGACGAACTAATAGTAAATGCCGGAGTTTTGAAGCTAAAAGACATAGGCAAAAAAGAAGAAGGGAGCAGGAGCAATGCCAACGAATAGAGGAACGGAAGGAGAAAGCCCGGAAATTCGTAATTACTGCCGGAAGTGCCAGGGAATCGCCCTGGAAGTAAGAGCGGCAGCAGAGGGAGAAGACAGCCGGACAATCGGCGGATATGCAGTTAAATACAATACCCCTGTTTTGATAGTAGACCGCTGGGGCGACAAATATTTAGAGGAAATCGCGGCGGGCTGCTTTGACGAAAGCTTAAATAGCTGTAAAGAAGCGGGGAAAGAGATAAAAGCCTTATGGAATCACGACACAAGCAGACCGTTAGGAAGCACAAAAACCGATACGTTACGCTTCAATACGGCAGATACTACAGGGTTAGCGTATGATATTGATTTACCTAACAATACCTGGGGAAATGACGTAAAAGAGAGCGTACAGCGCGGGGATGTAGACGGTAGCAGCTTCGGCTTTATCTGCCAGGAAGACAGGTGGAGCAAAGTAGTACATGAAGGCGAAGAAATTTACAAAAGAAGCGTAGTAAAGGCGGCGCTGCTGGAAGTAAGCCCTTGCACCTTCCCGGCTTATGACAGTTCAGAAATTAGCTGTAGAAGCTTTGAGAAGGTAAAAGAAGAAGCGAAAGAAGAAAAGAGATTAGAAAAATTAAAAATGGAAGCCCGGCTTATGCAGCTTAGGGAAGAAAACGAAAAGGAGTTTTAAGAAATGACAGTACAGGAAATCAGAGAGTTAATCGGAAAGAAAACAGAGGAGATTAACGGCTACCTGGAAAGCCGCGACGCGGATAAGGCAGAAGCGGCGTTAGAGGAAAAAAGGAGATTACAGCGCTTGCTTGCTGTAAGAGAAGCAGAAGACGACGAGGAAAAAGAGGAATTAAGAGGACAGAAGCGCAAGAAGGAAGAAAAGCGTACAGCTTCCGCAGTAAGCGAGTTGAGAGTAGCAGTTAAATTCGCGCTTAAGGGAAAAGAAGCACTTACGGACGAGGAAAGAGCAGCCGTAACCATTGACAACAACGCCGCGATTCTGCCGGAGCAGTTCGTTAATGACATCCAGGTATTGCGCGAGGGCTTCCCCAGCCTTAAGGAACATTGCCACATTGTACGCGCTACTTCCAATCATGGAAAAATGCCGTTTGCAAAGATTGGCGGCAAGAAGCTTACTAAGTATAAATCTGGTACTAAGTTGACAGGGGAAGCCGCTAACACACAGGATATTAGCTACAATATCGAGAACTACGGCGCGTTAGTTCCGATTGCCAACGACTTACAGGAAGACGAAGCTGTTAATATCATCCAGGATGTTATTAAGCCGGATTTTGCGGAAGCTGGCGTTAACAGCGAAAACGACGAAATCTTACAGATTGTCGAGGACAACGCTACAGACAAGTCTACAGGCGTGACAGACTGGCGCGGGGTTAAAAAGGTAATCGACGGCGTATTACCGACACTTCGCGCAAAGACTGTAGTTATCACAAACCTTACAGGTTATGTATATTTGCAGTCCCAGGAAGATAAGAACGGTAGAAACCTGGATTTAGTAAAGACCGTAAACGGTAAAGACTACTTCCAGAACCGCCAGCTTATCACTTTGAGCGACGAAGCGGTAACAGCAAGCGCGACCGGAAAGGTAGTATTTTATGTAGTTAACCTGTATGCGCTGGTTAAGTTCTTTGAGAGAAAGGGCTACACAGTGTCTACAGATAAGTCTGTATTCTTTGAATCTGACGAAACAGCACTTAAGGTACAGGAACGCTTTGACTGTGAGAAGTTGGACGACAGGGCAGACTTCAAGGTAGAATTTACCCCGGCTGCCTAATGCGTCCCGGAAGGGGTAGGAAATGGCAGCAGAATTATTAACGCTTGAACAGGCGAAGAACTATTTAAGGGTAAGCTACGACGAAGACGACGAGGAAATAAGCGGGCTTATTTTGACAGCCGAAGCCTATATAGATAGTTGCGTAGGCACTAGATATAAGGATAAGGCGAACTATGAAAACGACGAAGAATACGAAAAAGGGCGGAGAATCGCCGCCCTTCTTCTAAAGAAAATCGTAAGCGATATGTACGAAGTGCGTTCTACTACGGTAGGAAGTAACACGAAAACCGATAATATCACAAAAACCATATTAGACAAGCTGGCGAATGTGGGGGCGTGATTATGTATTTAGTAATTCAAAAGCGTAAAAAGACAGTAGAAAAAGGAAGACCAGTAGAAACCTGGGAAGACTATCATAAGTGCTGGTGTGATGTAAAGAGCCTGTACGGAAAAGAGTTATATAGCGCCCTGGAAGCAAAATTAGAAAACGTAGTAAATTTTGAAACCAGGTTTTGCTTAAAATTGGAAGCCTTAAATACAAAGGAATACCGGGTTAAATGGGGCGAAAGGATGTTTAACATTATCGCGGCAGACTACGGAAAGTATAACCGTAGAAAAATCGTGATAAAGGCACAGGAAATAGTATGAGTTTTGATATTTCAATGGAGTTTTTAGGGCTGAATGAAATGCAGAAGGAAATAGAAAGACTTTCTACGGAATCAGAACTAAAGGCACTAAACAAGAAAATCATAAAACGGGCTGGCGAAATCGGCTTACAGGAAGCGGAAGGACAGATACGGAAGAAAGCATATAGTAGTAACCCTATGAAATCCGGCAGAAAAGGCAGCAGAACCGGACAGCACGCGGCGGACAATGTACCGAAGAAGGGAACGACGCAAAGCGGGAATTACGGAGAACTGGTGGGATGGGACAGGGGCGATACTTCCCCGTTCTTTTATATGAAATTCCATGAATGGGGTACGACCATGCACAAGCCTAAACATTTTATGTTAGACGCAGCAAGACCGACATACCAGGCGCTAAAGGAAATTGCAGAAGAAGAATACGAAAAGACATTAAAAGAAAAGCTGGGGGAATAAGCATGGCACTTTTGAGCGAAGAAGAAAAAAAACAGCTTAATAGAGTTCTGGCGGAATACCCCAACAGTGAAGACCTGGACTTAACCGCATTTATAGCGGAAGTGATAGGGATAACAGGGGTACACACGGAAGAAGGCTGGTATAACCAGGATATAAACGATACACACATAACATTTTATTTTATGAGTGATGAAGATATAGATTTTAGTGAAGACACAAACGAAAACGAAGAATATTACATACAGGTTGATATATGGAGTAAAGAAGACTGCTTTAAGCTGAAAAAGAAGGTTAAGAAGCTGCTGAAAAAGGCGGGCTTTACCTATTTTACCGGAAACGACCAGTACGAAGTAGAAACAGGAATCTACCATAAAGCAGCGCGCTTTTACTTTTCTATGAATGTGGAAGGAGAAAATAAAACATGGCAACAGTAAAGGAAAATAAAGAAACCATTACCAGAAGCCGCCTGGTAGGCTTAAAGGACATTTGCGTAGCAGCAGTCACAACGAACGACGAAGACGTATACGCAGCGGACGTACCCGTAAGACTTGCTAAGGCAATCGCAGCAACAGTAAAAGATACCTTTAGCGTCGAGTATACCTACAGCGACGACGAGGTAGAAGACACCGTAGAGACATACGAAAAAACAGAAATTGAATTAGAGGTAAACAGATTAACGCCGGGAGACTATGCGTTACTGTTTGATACTCTTTATAAATACGGCTTCCTGGCAAAAGCGGAAGGGGATAAGGCAAAAGAAGTAGCGTTAGGCTTCCGGGCAAAACAGGGGAACGGCAAGTACGAATTTAGCTGGTACTATTGCGGAAAAGCGGAACACCCGGACGTTACATACGAAACGGTTAAGGACAAAAAGACAGCCCAAACAATTAAGATTACCTTCACTTTCTACGCCAGAAAGAAAGAAGATACTATAGAGGGAGAAAAAAAGAAGCTTTACGCCCTTATCGTGGACGAAAGTAACTTACTGGAAGAACACACGACAGCAAAAGAAGCTATCGCTGCATGGTTTAGCGAAGTACAGGAGTATAAGGAAGTACCGAAAGCAGAAAGCAAAACAGGACACTAATAAAATGAGAGGGTGTCAGAATCTGACACCCTTTACAGAAAGGGTTATATTATGAAAATCAGCTTAAATGGTAAGGAATACGAAAGCGAAAAAATCACAAGAGAAAAATATAGAAAATTTGCGGAAGTATACGAAATCCTGTTAGGAAAAGAGAAGGAAGCGCAGACCTTTAGCGACGACGACTTAGATAGCATGATAGAAGCTATTGTACTGGTGTTTGGGAATCAGTTCACTTTTGAGGAAGCAGACGACGGCTTAGACGAAATCAGCAGCATTATTCTTAATTTCTCACTTATCAACGCGGAAATTATGAATAATACCAACATCCAGGCAGAGGAAACCGCAAAGACCTTAAAGACAAATATTATTACCGTAGGCGGTAAAGAGTACGAAAGCGGAAAAATCGGGCGAAAGAAATACCGGGCGTTTAGGGAAGTATACGACGACCTGGTAACACAGGAAAAGCAGACATACACAGACGACGACTTAGACCGCATGGTAAAAGCGATTGTAGAAATCTATGATAATCAGTTTACTTTTGAGGAAGCAAACGCGGAACTTGCGGACGTATCACAGATTATTTTTAACTTTGCGCTTATCAATGCGAACATTATTAAGCGTTTGGCAGAACAGGCGAAAGACGCAAAAAAAAATTTGAGTTCACAAGTTTAATTGATACCTGTATCAAATGCGGCGGGAAACTTAAGCATTTCTACAGTATCACGACATACGCTTACAGGCGGTACATACAGCTTATGGAGTTGATAAGCAAAACCGAAGACGAAAACGACTTATTATACCTGTATTCTGCTGTTATCAGAGTAGTGTTTAATGACAGGATAGAGGAAGAAGAAATAGAACAACTGGACGTAGCAGAAGTTATTAGTACATTTAAGGCGGTAGCCGAAATCGTGGACGCTTCCGTAAATGAAAAAATACGGAACATAAGCGACATTTTGAACGGCAGCCAGCAAGTAGAAGACCAGGGTAGCGCCTTCGACGAATACGACCGGGAAAATGGTTATATCGAGGAACATTCCCAGGAAGAAATATGGGAAACGTACAGAAACGCCCTGGATAATATTTTACAGATATGTATTAAGAATATGCGAAACAGTTATAAGGACTGTTTGGAATCGGACTTAAGCGACCTTTTAGACTACGTTGTATTTCAAGTCGAATATGACAGAGAAACGCAAGCGAAGGAGTAAGTTATATAAATGGCTGGTGCTAGTCTACGAATAGGGGCTAATACAAGCGAGTTTACCAGTCAAATGAAGTCAATGCTTACGCAAATGAAGCTTGTAACCAGCGAATACAAAGTAGAAGCGGCACAGGCGAAGGCGTTAGGCAGCCAGACCGATTTACTTAAGGCTAAACAGACGGAGTTAACGGCTAAGATAAAGCTACAGACGGACGCTATTAAGCTTCAACAGACAAATCTTACGGCACAGAAGCAGAAGCTTACAGAATTACAGGCAACAGAGCAGAAGTTAAAAGAGAAGGTAGCGGAACTTACCGCAGCATACAAGGAAAGCGTTAAGGAGACAGGTAAAGACAGCGAAGAAAGTAAAAAATTAAAGGCACAGCTAGACGAAACGAAAGAAGCACATGCAAAGGCTGAAAACGCAGTTAAGAAACAGGAAGACGCGATAGCAAAAAATACTATTAAAGTCAATGAATCGCGGGTAGCCTTAGCAGACCAACAAACAGAATTAAAACGAACCGAAGAAGAATTAAACAGCACAGGTAAGAAATGGACGGTTTTCGGAAAGGAAATAACAGCAGCCGGAAACAACATGGACGAAACCGGGAAGAAAACGGTAAGCCTGGGCGATATTATAAAAGCTAATTTAATATCCAGCGCTATCATAAATGGCGTTAAAGCCCTGGCTAATGGCTTAAAGACACTTGCGACGGCAGCAGTTGGCGTAGGTTCGGATTTTGAAAGCGGAATGAGCCAGGTAGCGGCTACTATGGGAATCACGACAGAGGAAATAGCAGCCGGAAGCGAAGAATTTGACAAATTGCAGAAAGCGGCGAAGGAAGCGGGAGCAACTACGCAGTTTTCGGCAACACAGGCAGCAGAAGCACTTAACTATATGGCGCTTGCCGGATATGACGCGGACAAGTCCATAGAGACGTTACCGACAGTCCTTAACCTTGCAGCAGCCGGGGGAATGGATTTAGCGACAGCTTCCGATATGGTTACGGATAGCATGAGCGCACTAGGGGACGCAGCCGGGACTACGGAAAGCTTCGTTGACAAAATGGCGAAGACTTCGCAGAAAAGTAATACAAACGTACAGCAGTTAGGCGAAGCGATTCTAACGGTAGGCGGAACTGCTAAGAACCTGGCGGGCGGCGTGGTCGAAATGAATACCGTATTAGGTATTTTCGCAGATAACGGCGTAAAGGGAGCAGAAGGCGGAACAGCGTTACGAAATGTAATTCTAAGCCTTGCAGCGCCTACAGATAAAGCTAAAAAGCAAATGGAAGCGCTGGGCTTACAGGTATTCGACGCAAACGGGAACATGCGCCCGTTAAATGAAACCTTTAACGACCTTAACGGAATCCTGGGAACAATGACCCAGGGAGAACAGACAGAAGTACTTAATAGTATCTTCAATAAAGTAGACCTTAAGAGCGTAAACGCTTTGCTGGCAAACAGCGGGGAGCGCTTCGACGAGTTAAGCGGCTATATTTCAGACTGTGACGGTGCAGCGGCAGATATGGCGGCTACAATGAACGACAATTTACAGGGAAAAGTTACGATACTGAAAAGTGGGCTAGAAGGCTTAGGAATCGCAGCTTATGAGAAATTCAAAACACCACTTACGAACGCGGTAGAAAATATAACGGAAGTTATCGGGCAGCTACAGACCGACTTAACGGACGGCAGCTTAAGCGGAGCATTAGAGAAGATAGCTACAGGCTTCGGAAATATGGTAGAAAAAGCAAGCGAAATAGTGGCGGCTGTTCTGCCTACACTTCTGGAAGGGCTGGGCTGGATTGCAGATAACGGCGACGCGATAGTAAGCGTATTAGCCGGAATCGGTGCGGGGTTCGCAGCGTTTAAAGTGGCTTCGCTTATCCAGGGTGTAGTATCAGCGTTCCAGGCGTTCAAACTGGCAAACGAAGGCGCTACTATAGCACAATGGGCTATGAACGCAGCTATGAACGCTAACCCGATTATTTTAATTGTGACGCTGGTAGCCGGGCTTGTGGCTGCTATTGTTACCTTTATTGCTACGAACGAAGACGCAAGGGCAGCTATCGCGAATGTGTGGGGAAAAATAAAAAATGCTATTGAAGTTGTGGTAACGGCAATCGTGAAATTTTTCACCCAGACGCTGCCGGATTCTTTCGCAAAGGTAATCGAATTTCTGGCGAATATTGTAGCAAAAATCGAAGCCGCCTTTAATGGCGTGGTTACATTCCTACAGCAGCTTCCTAGCAAAATCTGGAACGCTATTATAAGTACTGTAGACGCTATACGCGAGTGGGCGTTAGGACTTAGAACGGCAGCAGAAGAAGGAATAACCCAGCTTGTAACAAATGTGGTTACGTTCTTTTCAGAACTGCCTAACAAAATCGCTTATGTTATCGGTTTTTGTCTGGGGTATATTATAAAATTCGGAATTGATTTATACACCTGGGCTACGACGAAAATACCGGAATTTGTAAACAGTGTCGTAATATTCATGCAGCAGTTACCGGACAAAATCTGGAACGCTATTATAAGCGCGGTACAGAAGGTAGCGACCTGGGGCGAGAATATGAAGACCCAGGCGGTAACAAAAACGACCCAGCTTATAGCAAATGTGGTTAGCTTCATGCAGCAGTTACCGGGTAAAATCTGGAACGCTATCATAAGTGCGGTACAGCAAGTAACGACCTGGGGCGAACAAATGAGAAGCCGGGCGGTAACAGCAGCAACAAACTTACTGAATCAGACAATTACTACATTGTCGCAAATGCCGGGTAAGGTCTGGAACGCTATTGTAGGCGCTGTACAGCAAGTCGTAAACTGGGGAACACAGTTAGCGGCAAAAGGAACGGAAGCAGCTAAGGGGCTGTATAACGCTGTGGTAAACGGTGTAAGTAGCTTGCCTGGCAAAATGGCGGAGATAGGAAGTAATATTGTTTCGGGAATATGGAACGGAATAAGCAGCGGTTGGGACTGGCTGACCGGAAAGGTTAAGAGCCTGGCAAAAAGCTTATTAGACGGAGCAAAGGACGCTTTAGGTATTCATTCGCCGTCAAGACTGTTTAGGGATTTAGTAGGTAAGATGATACCGCAAGGTATCGGGGTAGGTATTACGGCAGAAATGCCAACGCTACAGAGTGACTTGAAAGAAGAATTACAGGGCATGACAACAAAGGTAGCGGCAGAGGTTAACCCGGTAACGGCGGTAAAGAATACGGCTAAAATTTCTACTATCGGCGGAGAGGTAAGCACAAAGCAAATTGCAAAGGATAGGGATATTACAGTTATTGTATATACCACAAATACAACGACCTTAGACAAAAAAGTAATTGCTAAGGAAGTGAAGAAAGAAGTAGTTAAGGGAATCACAAAAGACCAGAACGATAAGGATAAGACGAAAGGGGCGGCATAATGCGGGCAACATTCCACATTTTCTATAATGGCGAATCATGCAAGGACGTAGGGTTAAGCGTAATAAGCCGCCCTACTATCCCTGTACCGGAACGGGAGTACGACACTATTAAGGTGGAAGGACGCGACGGGGAGTTACACAGGGATAAGAAGACGTACAAAGATATAGAAATACCGATAAGCTTTAACTTTGTATCGAAGACACCGGACGTATGGGCGCAGGACTTACGAAAAGTAAAAAAGTGGCTGTACAGCGGGAAAGATAACAGGCTGATACTTAGCGACGACCCGGAGTATTACTATAAAGTCAAAAAGGCGGTAATGAGTGATACGGAAAGAACGGCGAAGCGCAAGGGGAAATTTGAAATTGTTTTCACTTGTGAAAGTTATATGTATCGGGTAGACGGACAGGACGAAAAAGAAATAGGGGAATACCTGTATAACCCCTACATGAAATCACAGCCAGTATATAAGATATACGGCAATGGAGAAATAACCTTAGAAGTAAACGGAAACCAGGTAACGGCAGAAGTGACAGAGCAGCTAAACATAGATACGAAGTTAGAAATATGCTACAACGCAGCGAATGAGATTAGCAACGCGGCACTTACCGGGAAGTACGAAGGGCTTTACTTACAGGAAGGGGATAATAATTTTAAATACACAGAGGGCTTTAAGGTGGTGTTAGTCCCTAACTGGCGGGAATTATGATAGAGGTATATAAAAGCACTAATACAAATTACCAAAAGAACGGAGATATAACGCTTACGCCCTTAGAATGTATCTTTGAATGGGGGTTAGACGGAATCTGCCAGATAGAACTAACCCACGAATACGACGACCTGGGGCGCTGGGAATACCTGGTTAATGATAATGTTATAGCAGCACCTACGCCGTATTCAGATAAACAGCTATTCAGAATCTACAAAAGAGAAAAGAGCGACGACGAAGTAACAGTATACGCAAGGCATATATACTACGACAACTTAGGAAACTACCTGGTTGATGTACGCCCAACAAACAAAAACGGACAACAGGCGCTTGATATTATATTTAGCGGGACGAAGTTTACGCCCCACAGTGATATAACGACAGCGAATACGGCTTATTATGTACGGAAGAACATAGTAGAAGCAATAGCTGGCGACGACGAAAACAGCTTTATAAACCGCTGGGGCGGGGAACGGCTGTACGATAATTACGACGTATATATTATGCGACAGATTGGAAGCGACAAAGGCGTAAGGGCAGAGTTCGGGCATAATCTGGAAGCGATAGAAGAAAGCGTAAGCGACGAAGACGTAGTAACAAGAATTATTCCAGTAGCTTATAACGGGTATGTCCTGGAAGGGGCGAAACCGTGGGTAGACAGCCCCAAAATAGGAAGCTATGCAGAGGTAAAAGGCGCTGTAATAAACTTTGACGATATTAAGCTACAGGAAGATTGTAGCGAAGGGGAAACGGGCTACGCTAATTTAACAGCATTAAGGGCAGCGCTTGTAAAAGCCTGTAAAGAGGAATATAAAAAAGGAATCGACGACCCTACGGTTAATTACACGGTTAATATGGTGGAATTGGCAAATACGGTAGAGTATGCGGAGTATAAGCAACTGGAAAGCGTAGAAGTAGGCGATACGATAACTTGTAGACACAAAGGAATAAAGATAGAGGTAAAAGCGCGCTGTATCCGTATCAAATGGAATTGTATAACAAAAGAAAACGAGGAAGTAGAGTTAGGGAACTTCTTAGAAAACTATTTTGATAAGACAAGTAGCAGCATACAGCGGGCGACGGCTTCTATAGAAGGGGCAAATAGCCAGGCTTTAGCAGCGAAGGAAGTAGCGGAAAAGGCAGCGAAAGAAGCAGCCAGCGCCCAGACGGCAGCGGAAACAGCCCAGGGAAAAGCAGAAGCGGCAGCCGGGACAGCCAGTACGAAGGCACAGGAAGCCCAGGCAGCGGCGGAAGCGGCAAGTAACCAGGTATCTTTAGCGGCAGCCCAGGCGACAGCAGCTAAGGAATACGCGGCGGCAGCAGAAGCGGCAAAGACCGGAAGCGAAAAGGAAAAGAAAGCAGCCGGAGAATATGCAGCCCAGGCAGAAAGTAAGGCGAAGGAAGCCAAGGGAGCAGCCGGAGTAGCAACAACACAGGCAACGGCAGCGGGAGAACATGCAGACGCGGCAGCTAAAGAAGCCCAGGCAGCAGCCAGCGCCCAGACGGCAGCGGAAACAGCCCAGGGAAAAGCGGAAGCGGCAGCGGGGACAGCCAGCCAGGAAGCCCAGGTAGCTACCGCAGCAAAGACAGCAGCCGCCACAGCCCAGGGAAAGGCAGAGACGGCAGCCAGTACGGCGACAAAACAGGCACAGGCAGCAGAAAGCGCAAAGACGGCAGCGGAAACAGCCCAGGGAAAAGCGGAAGCGGCAGCGGGGACGGCAGCCCAGGCAGCCCAGGCAGCCACCACAGCCCGAACGGCGGCAGAAACAGCCCAGGGGAAAGCAGAAACAGCCAGGGGAGCGGCAGAGAACGCTAAGGCAGCAGCCGCCACAGCCCAAGGAAAAGCAGAGACGGCAGCCGGGACGGCGGCAAAACAGGCACAGGCAGCAGCCAGCGCCAGGGGAGCGGCGGAAACAGCCCAGGGAAAAGCAGAGACGGCAGCCGGGACAGCCAGTACGAAGGCACAGGAAGCCCAGACAGCGGCGGAAACGGCAGCAGCCGGGGGCGAAAATGCACAACACTATTACGAATTAACTAAGGAACTATACGACAATGCAAGCATACAGGCGGGACAAAGTAGCGAAGCCTGGTTAGACTTGTCTTATGTAAATAATTGCTATTTGAGCGAGTAAGGACGGTGCAAAGTGGTAGTAGGAAGGCTAGTATTTGACTTCGCCCGTCACAGCGTAGAAAAGACTATAAGGGTTAAACAGTTTGATAGTGAAACGCGAAACCTGTTAGTAGTGCTGCTGAATGACGGCGAACCTTACGAAATGCCGGAAGGGGCAATAGTAAGGATTGAGTGTAGGAAGTCTGACGGGGAAGAAATCTTAAACGATTGTACTTACGTCGAAAATCTGATAACAGCAGAGATTACCGAACAAATGACAGCCGCCGCCGGATATGCAGAGTGCGCTATAAGCGTCTACGAAAAGGAAAGCTATATAGCTTCCTGGACTTTTAATATAAAGGTAGATACGGCGGTAATTGTAGGCGATAAGATAGCCAGTACGATAGAGTACAAGGCAATCATAAACGCATTACAAGAAGTGGAAAAATCAAAAGATACCGTAGAAGAAGCGACTATTTTAGCTGCTACAGCTATGAAAACGGCAAACGATACTATAGGAATCGCGAACCAGGTTAAGGAAGAAGCGACGGCAGCGGCAGCAGCCAGCCAGGAAGCCGTAAAGGTAGCGATGGCAGCAGCAGAACAGGCGCAGAATTACAAAGGACTAATAGAGGACATTTATAACAATATTGATAAGCTTAACGATTTTGCGGAAGAAGCGTGGTTAGATAAATCATACTTAGGAAGCGGGTACTTAAGCGAAACAACGGAATAAGGAAGGCGGGAGATTATGCGGAATATGCCTAAAGTAATCGGAACAGGGAAAGACATTTATAACCTGTTAGGAATGGTACAGACTGGCACACTGGAAGCAGCAGAGTTAAGGGAAGTGATTAACGGAATCGAAGAAGAAAAGTATATTTTTGTTCCGGTAGTCGAAATTTCAGAGGACAAAAGATATATTACTACTAACTATCTGGCAGAAGCGGAAAAGGGCGCTAAGGTATTGTGTGAAGGCAAGGAATACACAATTAAAAGCGTAGAGCATGTAGCGGTTGAGCAGCAGAGCCGGGGAGAAGACACGGGAGAAGCAAAAGAGGAAAAGAAGACGGTAATAGGAGTTAACGCCGACCTGGAAACAACAGCAGAAAAAGTAGGGGTAGAAAGCCCGGTAAATATCTTAGACACTTTGGGAATTACCCAGGGAGAATTAGACAGTATCAAAGGAGTGTTAGCAAGATATGAGTAGATTTTTAAGTAATGATTTTATTAACAAAGACCCGCGGGCAAAACTTACGGTTGCGAAAATGGCAAATATTGGCGACCTGGTAACACCTTCGGCGGAATATTTAACCGCTTCCGGGCTTACGTCACTTACGGTAACGGCTGGGTGTGTGGTTACGGTCGGAAGTACAGGAGTATTCAAAACGGACGCTACAGTACTTAGTACCGGAAACCTGGACGCTGGTAGTGCGTTTGTGGTGGGAAAAGATTACTATGTTTATATTTGTGACCCTGGCAGCGAAGACCTGGACGAAGTATACAAAATCAGCCTTAACAGTACATACCCGGACGGCTACAATGCAGAGACAAGCCGTAAAATCGGCGGCTTCCATTATGGAAGGGTAAGACAAGTAAGCAGTAAGCTTATTCCTATCAATACTGCCGGAGCGGAGAAAGGCAGCGGCTGGGAATCTAATGTAGCGTCCGGTATCGTTCCGCGTTCCGTATGGACGTTGAAGCACCGCCCGAAATGCAGCCCGGAAGGCATGGTATACGCTGGCGGCGGCTTGTGGGTGGATATTTACTTAGCGTCCAGCAATGGAGTAGGCGGCGTGAAATCAGCGTACAATGCAACACCGCTTACAGGAACGGAAGGACATAACAGCTATGACTTTATCGACCTGGGCTTAAAATCCGGTAAGCGCTTGTTATCTTATTCGGAATGGCAGCAAGCAGCATACGGCAGCCCACAGGGAGCAGACGGCAATAATACGAACGCCTGGGCGGCTACAACGAATACCGCCAGAACTACGACGGGTAAAGTAGTTAATGCTGTATCTGCTATCGGTTGCGTAGATTGCGTAGGTAATGTGTGGGAATGGCTGGACGAATTAAGCTACAGATACGACGGTACACAGTCCTGGAGCTGGAAGGACGTATTAGGCACTGGAAACGGACAGGCATACACAGAAGGAACTTACGGACTTGTTCGCCTTCTCGCGGGCGGCAGCTGGGGCAACGGCGTTCACGCTGGCTGCCGCGCTGCCGCCTGCAGCGGTTGCCCTTGGGATGTCTACGCTAGCTTTGGCGCGCGCTTCGGCTGTGACAGTCTGTAATCTGTTTTGTGCGGGCGGAAGCCCGCACACGCGGTAAAAATTTAAGGTAAATTTCCAGGATATAGGAAACAATGAGGAACGGCGACACAAAACAAAATAGCTGTGATATAATCGCGAATCAGAGGAAGGGCGATTATATGAAAAGCAATTTAGAGATACAAGAAAAGCTGTACGATTTTATAAAGTACATATACCCGGTGCTAAGACAATATCCGAAAAGTGAAAAGTTTTCGCTACAGAAAGATACTAAAAATTGTATCATGGATATTTTACGGTACATCATTAGAGCCGGGAAAAGCACGACGAAGAAAAAGCTTTTATACGACGCGGACGTAGAATTAGTGATTTTACGGTATTATATCAGAATTGCCTACGACCAGGAGTACATAAGCGGGCATACATACGGAGTAGCCGCGAAAAAGCTAACAGAAATAGGAAAAATGTTAGGCGGCTTCATTAAATCAGTACAAAATTAGGAATATGGGCTATACGTTGCTTCGCCTTCTCGCGGGCGGCAACTGGAACAACGGCGTTAACGCTGGCTGCCGCGCTGTCAACTGCAACAATTACCCTTGGAATGTCAACGCTAACATTGGCGCGCGCTTCGGCTGTGACTTATGAACTTTTCAGACTTAGCAAGCTACGGCTTACTAGCAAGGACTATTTACATATAGTCAGAACGTATAGCCCGTCCTGGGACTACCAGGCAAACATAAAAAAGGACGCTTCCGGTTAGTAGTGAGAGCGAAGGGCGGAAGCGGAAACGGCAGAAGATGAAAAGAAGTAACATAGGAATAAAGGATATAGCGACCTTTGAAAATGCAGAAGACGCATACAGAAAGGCGCGAAAGTGCAAAAGATACCGGGAAGAAGTGTTAAGGTTCACGGATAACCTGGAAGAAGAATTATACGACCTGGTGGCAGACCTGGAAGCCGGAACATACCGACAAGGGGAAGCCCGGCGCTTTGTAGTGTATGAACCGAAGAAGCGGGACATATACGCGCTACCATTTAGGGACAGAGTAGCACAGCACATGATAAACAATAAAATAGAACCGATTGTAGAAAGACGGTTTTATTATCATAGCTACGCCTGTAGAACGGGTAAGGGTATGCACAAAGCGGCAGATTACGCCCAGGAGTGCATAAGAAACCTATCTTTTGAAGGAAAACAGGTTTATATATTAAAAGCGGATATACACAAATATTTCAATAGTGTAGACCACGAAGTATTAAAGCAAATATTAAGCGGGATTTTCAAAGACAAAGACCTATTGAATCTGCTTTACTACATTATCGACAGCTACGGGGAAGACGGGCGCGGGCTTCCAGTGGGAAACTTATTAAGCCAGCTTTTCGCAAACCTGGTATTAAATGAATTAGATAACTTCGTAAAACATGAATTGAAGGAAGATAAGTATATACGCTACATGGATGATTTTGCAATAGTTAGCAATAGCCGGGAACACCTGGTAGAAGTGTTACAAAAGATAGACGCATTTTTAGGCGAGCGGCTTAAGCTTACCTTAAATCCGAAAACGCAGATAATCAACGCTAAGAATGGCTTTGATTTTTGCGGGTATCGTATTTACAAAGATTACCGGAAGATAAGGAAGCGTAGCCCTAAACATATTAGGGCAACTATCAAAGCCTACAGAAGCGGAAAAATAACAAAAGAAAAATTGCTTATGAAATATGCAAGCTGGGAAGGACACGCGAAACACGCGGACACTTACAGGCTACGCATGAAGATTAAAGGGCAAATAGAAGCAGAAATTAAGAAAAAGGAGTTAATAGGCAATGGCAGTATTACGCCGGATAATTAACAGAATCAGAAGCCAGAGGGAAGAAGGCGAAGTACAGGCTACGAACGTAGCGCGTTACGACCTGGACGTAGTAGAGGTACAGAGCAGCATAATAGCAGACCTGGCAGAAGTAAATAGGCTGCTGCTGGAAGAATTAGAGAACTATAGGAGCATGGAAGACGAAGACAAGCAGTTACTAATGATGATAGAAGACATAAAAGAAGGTCGCGAAGACCTGGAACGGATGTTAGAGCCGCAGGAAGGAGTTAGTAAGGCTTGAGTAGTGAATTTTGGATAGGTTTACTTATTCAGTTAGTTGTGTACGGGGTGTCTATCGGCGCGATATACGGGACGATTAAGACCAGACTTAATTATATCGAAGCAAAATTAGACAAACACAACAACGTAGTAGAAAGGGTGTACAAATTAGAAAAAGACCAGGCGGTACTTGATGAAAAACAGGAAGTAGCAAACCATAGAATTAAAGACCTGGAAGGCTTAAGCGCACAGTGAGAGCAAAGAAGCGGGAATTTAAGAAAAAGGTAGTATTAAGCACTGGTTCAATATTTGTATGCACTTGCATAGTAGCCCTTATATTTTCATGGAACGAAAAGCCTACAGAAGTATTTACTTACATAATTCCGACAGCCGGGGGCGTGTTCGGCGCTGCTGTAATATGGTATCTGAAAGCGGTACAGCTTGAAAATGGTATAAAAATACAGCTAGGTATGATAAAAAAACTTATCGACATGGGAGAAGAAAACCCGGCGGAAGAAATCAAAGAAAGAACCATACAAAAGATGAAAGATAAAACAGAAGCACTTATAGACGAAGCGTTAGAACCAACGGAAATACAAAACTTTTAGAGGTGCGAAGTATGGAAACTTTGAAAATGATTCTTGAAAACTGGGTAATTTTTGTAATTATGCTTGCATTGCTGGGATTTACTGTATATGCAGTATTACGCTTTTTGAAGCTTACGCCGCAGCAGCAGTTAGATAAAATAAGAATCGCGCTGCTGTATATGGTTACGGAAGCGGAAAAGGAATTAAAGCGGAAGACCGGACAGGTAAAAAGGGCTATGGTATGGGACTGGCTTACAGAAAGATTCCCGGTTATCACATTATTTTTAACAGAAGAAAAATACGACGAACTGTTAGAGGAAGCGTTAGTAAAGTTTAAGAAAATGCTGGAAGACAACAGCAGCTTGTACGATTATGTGTACGATACAATTACAGTTTCGGACGAAGACACAGAAGAAGATATTTTAAGAAAAGCTGTAGAGGGAGCGTAAGAAACATGAAGATTTTACTTATTAGCGGACACGGCGCGGGCGACCCTGGCGCTGTATCGCAGTTCGGAAAAGAAGCAGACGAAACTATTTATATGGTCGAGGAAATTAAGAAGACTTTGAGCGCATACGCCCAGGTGGATTTATACCCGACGGAAAGAAACGCATACAAAGACGCAAAAGCCGGAAAACTGGCGGTTGACTTCGGAAACTATGGTTATGTGTTGGAAGTACATTTTAATTCCGGGGCAGCAGACCTTAAAGGAAACGGACGGACGACAGGTACGGAGATTTTTGTAACTACAGCGGAAAAGACGGTAGGGGTAGAAACAAAAATAGTACAGAGTATCGCAGCACTGGGCTTTAAGAGCCGCGGAGTTAAAAGAACGAATTTTACAGTAATCTACAGAGCGAAGGCGGCGGGCGTATCTTCCGCGCTGCTGGAAGTGTGCTTTATCGACGATAAGGACGATATGAGCGCATACGCAGCTAAAAAGACACAGATTGCAGCAGCCGTAGCTAATGCAATCGCTGTACAGTTCGGGTTAAAGAAAGGCAGCCAGGAAGCGGGAAGCAGCCCGGCAACAGCCCCGGCAACACAGGAAATTAAAGCCGGAAGCATTGTTACGATTAAGAGCGGTGCGGTATATGGCGGCTTGTCTTCGACCAGAGGAAAAGCAGTCCCGGCGGCACAGTTAGGCGGCAAAAGACACACGGTAGACAAGGTACAGACAAATAAAGGAGTACAGGAAGCAAAGCTTAAGGGAATCAACAGTTGGGTAGCTGTAGCAAGCTTGACGGCTGTATAAGGGGGCTTCGATATGAATACAGAACAGAAAAACTTTATTAAAACAGTGGGCGCGCTTGCGTCCGCTGATATGAAGAAAAGCGGAGTGCTGGCAAGTTTGACAATCGCCCAGGCTATCACGGAAACGGGCTGGGGAGTGTCCGGGCTTGCTACGGTAGGTAAAGCACTTTTCGGGATTAAGGCTACAAAGTCCTGGAAAGGTAAGGTATATTGCAAAGACACAAAAGAATGTTACGACGGGGTAAACCTGGTAGAAGTAAAAAATGCGGTCTTCCGCGCTTATGATAGCTGGGAAGAATCTGTTACAGACCACAGCGCTTTTCTGAAAGCGAATAAGAGGTATAAAGAAGTAATCGGGGAAACCGATTATAAGAAGGCTTGCTATGCTATTAAGGCTGCCGGATATGCGACAGACTCGGACTATGCGGAAAAGCTTATTAAGATTATCGAACAGTATAACCTTACAGAGTTTGACGGAACAACAGAGAAGAAGGAAAACCAGGCAGCGGGAGCAGCCGGGGCAGACGATAAAAAGTACTACAGGGTACAGGCTGGGGCTTACCGGAGAAAGGAAGGCGCTAACCTTATGGCAGAGCAGATTAAGAAGACCGGACACACGGACGTATTCGTAAGACTGCTTAACGGACTTTACAAAGTCCAGGTAGGCGCTTACACTGAAAAGAAAAATGCGGAAGCCACAGTAAAAAGGTTAAAGGCTGCTGGTATTGTTTGCTTTATTACATACGCATAAAAGAAGCTAAGGAAGGCAGCAGTTACGAAAGGTAATTTGCACGTAACTTACAAACGAGCCTAGAAAGCCCTATTTTCAAGGCTGGGAGTTATCCAAGAGATAATCTACAGCTTAATAATGCTAAAAAAGCTCGGAAATACGCCATTTCCGGGCTTTTTCCATACCCAAAATCCGCCTGGACTGTTCGGTTTTGATGGAATTTGAACGGAAATTTATGGGTTTATAGTGGTCAAATTACTGGTGGACAATAGGAGCGAATCACTTGCTTGAGTATTCTCTCGCATTGTATTAGAATGAAAAAAGGATTTTTCGCCAATGAAAGCACTTATTCTATGATTCATAGGGTGCATTCTCAATGACAATGCGTTAAGATTTATCCATCAGGAGGAAGATATATGGACGCAAAAACAACAGGCCGCTTTATTGCAGAACTCCGAAAGCAAAAGGGGTACACACAAAAGGAACTGGCTGAAAAAATCATGGTAACAGATAAGGCAATATCTCGCTGGGAAACAGGAAAGGGATTGCCGGACACCTCATTGCTAAAACCGCTTGGAGATATTTTAGGTGTGTCGGTTGGTGAGTTGCTGTCGGGCAAAATAATTGAGGAGGCGGAAATGAAAGACCAAACCGATAGGATTATTTTAGATTCATTGAAGTACTCAAGTCGGATGCTTGCGAATATGGTAAATCTTGTTCTTTTCCTTATTGGATTGGCATTGGTGATCTCTCCTGTTTTCTTAACAAGTAGAAAATACTATTGGATAGGTGGCATTGTTTTCGTTGGAATTGCTGTACTTCGCACCTACTTAAAGAAAGAGGGTAAAACCGTGAAATTAACAGACAGGGCTTTCTATGCAGTTGGCATCGCATTTCATGCTATTTCGCTGATTTTGGAACTATTGCCTCTTGGAGCTGTTTTGATTTTCGCACCCAGCCCGACGGAAAGAGTGATACATACTTATTCGTATTTCGATTTGAACTTAGTGGGATATGCAAACTTTTCTCCAATGCTCACGGGTATATTGACGGTTGCTGTTGTCATACTTGGAATTACCATTTTATGCAGATACGAAAAAGCGAAAAAACGCAAAAAAGCTGTTTTTGTATGTAGTGTAATTGCCTTCGTGCTTTCTTTTGTTCCGTTATTCATGTTTGGTAGCGACGGTATGACAATGATAAGCTACGTCATTTCTGCGGCAATGGCAGTATCTATTTGTTTTCAAGCCGTTGCAAATCGGAGAGAACTCTCCGCTGCTTGAAAACTTCCCGTATCGACTCTGCTGTTTGGATAATATAATAAATTATCTGCCGCACGACGGCAAAAGAAAAAAACCGTCGTGCAGCAGATAATTTTACACGCGCACATAATGAAGAGGCGGTTTTGAGAAATCAGAGCCGCCGTTTCTGTTTTTGCTTTTCACAGTACCCATGATCTGCACCAGTTAAAAAAAGCGTAGCTCCCCCTCCGGGTTATTCCGGCCTTGGATGCGAAATATGGCAGTACAATAATAATCCGAACGGGTATATTTTGGTCGCACGAGAGTTTGTGAAAGGGGGATTATTAAGACCGATGATAGAAGAAAAGTCTCTATGTCACAGGTGCTGGCAGATATAAAGCCTTACATAACGAAAAAGTTCATGGCGGCACCGTGTATTAAGGAGCAAGACAGTCAGGCTATCTGTCAACTCCTTCTGCCCAGATACAAGAATGTGCAGCTCATTGCAAAGGGTGTGTTCGTCCCTATCAGTAGTTTACCGCAGAGAGAGCCGATGAAAGGAGTACAAACAGCATGAATATCACTTA
>ERZ825384.2194-NODE-2194-length-20522-cov-4.259931_pt1 | contig 20522 bp, 18 predicted proteins | sample MGYA00519931_ERZ825384 | MGnify/ENA primary metagenome ERZ825384 (study PRJEB31778, sample SAMEA3449200) | human gut metagenome | biome: human gut; feature: human-associated habitat; material: faeces | place: United Kingdom | collected 2010/2012 ...
TGCATCGCTATTTGGCTGGCTGTTTTGGCTTGATCTCAGGTAGACACTGTCTAGATGAATACAACAAATATAACACGGAAAAAATAAGAGAATTTAAAAATAAGTATGACTTATCCAACATATCCGTTATAAACAACATACCGCCTGAAGAAGCAGGAAAATTCCCGGACGGAGGGAAAAGTGTTGTCTATATGCCTGAACAAATTTTGAATAGACAAGCAACAGAATATAAAAAAGATAAAAAGTTTGATTTAGCAATTGCTTGTTTGAAAAAGGCAAACGAAATGTATCCGTTTTCATATTATTCATATTTAAGGGATGATTATGAAAGATTAGTTGATATGATGGTGTTAGCCGGAAAATTCGACGAAGCAAAAAAAGAACACAAAAGACTTGATATGACTATTGGCACAAAACTTTCGGAATTAAAAGTCTTGCAAAAAAACACTGTGAGTATGGGAAAAAGCTCCTTTGAAAGATATCAGAAGGAAATCATTGATCCTTATTTGGATGAATACAGCTGCCGAGAACAGTATTATTGGCTTTTAGAGAATTTAAGTGAGTTAGCCCCAAAGTCATTTAACGGATATAGACGAATGAAAAATTCAAAAACAGAAAACTACAAAAAGATAGTTGAAGCCGTTAAAAGATCAGGAAAAGAAATAGATTGTTTGAAGTTTTGGGATTAACACTTCAAAGTGGGACTCCGAATATTTATATAATTTCAAAGCTGTCACAGCAAGCACTGAATTTGGCTATCCAAATTCGGGGATGTTGCTACGGTGTTACCTTAGCAAGCATCGTCTTTGTGTCCACACTTGGCTTAGTGAGCATCGCCGCCTGTGTCCACACGACCTTGCCTCAGCAAGCAACGCATTTGGATATCCAAATGCAGCCACTTGTTCGGCACTTGTTAGGGCAGTCTCGCCTGCCGGCTCGGTCAGTGCTTCTGCCTTTGGCAGAGGTGTCCGCCGGACACCCGCACCCCTAAAACACTTTGAACGGAGAATTCTATGGATATAAATGAACTCAAAAAACAGATGGTTCCGTATTGGCGTGACATTTACAATCTGCAATGCGGCAACATTCTTAAACAACTATTTGTTCGTATCAAATACAGGATATTCGGAAACCGTTTCGGAACATCGGAGATTCCGGACAACATTCTTGAAGCCATTGCACGTACAATGCTACCTGATATCCGTAAATTCTTTCTTTCAAAAAAAGGACAGGCTGAATTTGCGGCATGGAAAGTGGAATATGAAAAGAATAAGAAGAAAAGAACATAAAGCAAAAGGCGAGGGTGAATCCCCCGCCTTTTCGTCACTATTTATAGATTAGCTCATTCAAGATAAATTCCCGTACTCTGCTTTGAATGCTATTCATCCGTCTGATCCATTCCATTTGATCGGAAACTTTTAACTGCTCGGTTACGCCCTCGTTTTCAGCCGTTTGTCGGACTAAAGAATCAAACATATCGCAGGCATCACGATCAATGTCAGCAAGGTAATTGTTTAGTGTTCCGTTTAGCCGCATAACATTGGTGACTGCCCGGTTGCTGCGGTAAAGAAAATCATAATGCATTCTGCCCCAAGCGCCGATGTTTTCAAGTTCTGTTTCATAATAAGTAACCTCCGAATTTAATTTTTGCGTTTTGAATTAAAGTTCGGATAGTCTATAAAAATAACAAATCCGAACCCTTCACCGATTGGCGTAGGGTTCGGATTTGTACTGTTTGGTGCGGGAAACAGGACTTGAATTCGACCGGATTATACATCCTCGATCAATTCTACCACATGATGTAGAACAATGAAAGAAGAATAATCAATATCTTGTGGTATCGACCAACGATAGTAAACCGTGTGTTCTCACGGTTTGGGTACGATCAGACGACGATTTTGCGGTATATCGGCAAATTTACCCAAACCAGATTTTAGCCGACGAAAGTGAAAAAGGCGGCTAAAAACACAAAAAAGGAGGACATCAACATGACCCGTTTCCCGAAAGAAATGACTGAAAATGGTATTCATTACACCCTGCATGGCGACTACTACTTTCCGGATCTCGATCTCCCGGATTCTCCCCAGCAGACTATCGGCCGCTATGGCCGGATGCGGAAAGCCTATCTGGAAGAGCATCGTCCCGGACTGTATGAACGGCTTCTTCTTTCCGGTAAGCTGTACGACCATCTGGCAGAAACAGATCAAGTCTGCCGGGATCGTATGGAACGGATAATTCCCCGGATGGCCAAAGCTGAAGGAATCAACGAACAGCTGAAAGCATCGGATCAGCTGGGCTGGGTTTCCCGGATCAACAGTATTCATCAACGTGCTGAGGAAATCATACTGGATGAACTGGTCTTTGCCTGAATCCGGATCGCCGTCTCTTCGGAGGCGGCTTTTGTTTATCTGATCGCCTATTTATAATACGCTAAGTTCTGCCGGATCTTCCGGCAGCCAGATAATATCGTTCTTATACTTTTCCAGATCTTCTTGATACACATGCATAAAATCGATCACTTTTCCGTATTGCTCCGGGAACATGCTTTCACAATACTTCGGCGTCACCGCATGCGGAACAATTCCGATATAGTCCGAAGCATCGAACCTTGCCAGAATCTCCTCCGCATCTGAAATCAGAACCGGCAGTCCGGCATCATGCAGCGCCAGATAAAAACTAACGCTCTCCATTGGGCGGTGTTTCCCAGTGACCTGATAATAGAAGCCAACAGGATGCTGATCAGCCTCTTCCTGCGTCATCTCGCCAAGCCGTACTTTCCATTCCAGCGTATGCCTGTCATGGCGAACAAACAGCGCCATATGCGTGCTGTTTCCTCCCGGCACAACTTCCCAGGGATGGCCACCGTCATGAGAACCGAAATACCATTCTTCCCAGGCGGAAGGATCGTCAAAGTCTATACCGGGGCCTTCATTCAGCCCGTGCCCCTTCCCAGTAAGTCCTTCATCCCGTCCATCCGCGTATCGCAGATAGAGCTGAACAGGAGTAAAGCCTTCCGTTTTCTTGCCTATCGCTTGATAACCGAGTTCACAGGCTCTGAAGAAATCGTTGGCGGTCATCTTCTCCAGCCGACCAATTTTCAGTTCATCATTATTTCCGGAAGAAATTAGGCTACGGTATCTTTGGATCTGTTCAGGCTTCAGCCCTTCAAATTCTCGTTCTTTATATTCCGGTTCCGCGGCGTATACAGCCGACCTTTTAATCACCCCTGTCCTGTACAGATAAGGAAGATTCTTCTCCACAAATCTATTATAGGTCCCGTCCCGCAGCATTCCCATACTGTTTTCAACTGCTGGAAGCAGCAGCTTACACAGTTCTATTGCCGGTTCCTCTTTATACCAGGTTTCCTCCCGGACACCGTCATTCAGGTTTGCGTTAACAATCAGGCAATTCTCCTCTCGGCTTGCAACAGAAAGCCCTCTGAACTTCCACCTGGCGTCTGGTTTGTTTTCACTGATGCCAACGAAATACCATTCGATTTCAAATGGATAATACTCCCGCCAGAGTTTTTCGTACTCCTTTTTGCTCTCTACTTCTTCATACTCCCGGGCCTCTTCATAGGTTCTCCAGTCTGTAATCCCGCCCCGTGGAACCATCACCCAGATTCCTTTCGCCTCATCATTTTTCTTAAAAGGTGCAAGATCCTCCATGGCTTTGAACAAGGGATCCAGGACCTCCATCAGAGCGGCTGACGGCTGTTCAGGGTTCTGAATCGCATAGCTATAGCAGTGTACCAGGCGGCTCACGTCTGGCGCTATCAATCTGTACTCTTCTTTTCGCATCTCTGTTTTTCCTTCCTCTACCCTGGCCTATAATATATATATTTTTTCTCCATTATTTATCAAATAATAAAATAATATAAATGGATAATTGCTCAGCCATTCTTTTATCAGAAAAAGCATCTCTTCCGTTTCGACAAGTCCAGATTTACAAAGGGATGCGTGGAGTGGAGAAAGCAAAAGACTTAGGAATTGTATCTCTGATAACATATTCGGATATTTTTGCTGTTCAATAACACCGGTTCCATGCCCCATTTTTATTTTGCATAATAACCATCGAAAGCATTAAAGAGAATAGGCTTTTGTTTGTGCTGTCTTCTGCACAGCGGTGTTGCCTGCTGAATAATATTGCTGGCTTCATTTGATCAATCACAAATAATAAATACTCTATGCTCGGCGAGATAATTTCACATGAATACCCGCCAGACTCTCGGGATGTATCAAATATAACAGCTTCACCAAGCTTAACAATTTGGTCTAATGCATAAAGACGTTTTGATTCCTGAAAACAAAATGTTTGATTATCCGAATGGTATGTTACGACTATATGAAAGCCACCGACAGATGAATCCCCACATCCAGCAACAACATTTGAAAAAGCACCATAAGTATATTCGTGTATAGGCTTTCCTTTTGGATATGTATTTAGTCTTTCCTCTTGAAAGGCGCTAAAAGCCACCTGCGAACCAATCCATGCAGATGGACAGTCCTCACAGATTCCACCTTCTTTAATTGAATCAATCTGCAGTTTTCCATCTTCAAAACTTGAAATAATGAATTCTATAGCATCATTAGGAGCGCTTTGATGAATTTCATATGCGAGGCTCACTACGTCTTGCCTCGAAAATGATTGTCTGTCATATAGCTTGCGGAACAATTTGGTGGCATATAGAATATCATTTCCAGCAAACGATATACATATCTCGGGTGCAATGATTGTGCTTTTAACGATTCCGTATTGCTCAATAAAGGATCTTTGTTTGGCTGAAAAGTGCGCGCCAGAAATGCTTTCTTTAACGATCCGCGTATCACAATGAATATCAAGTCTTTCTGTCTCCGACCAGCTGGCTTTATACTTTTCAGCAAATACAAAACTCATGGTCTCCTCCTTTTGCTTTCCTCCACCAATCATTGCCAACAGAAATAATGCGGTTTGGGTTCTGCAAGTTACCAGCAAGTTAAATCACATCAAATCATGTGGCAATATGCGCAGAATTCTTATTCGCTTCAGACTTCAGACAATCACAATATGGAATCAGTAAAGAATCCTTGCGGCTGCAGCAGCTGCAGAGCTTTGACGAGGTACGCATACGCCATAGAATCAACGCTGCGGATATAATTGATTCGTTTCATTCCCTTAAGGGTGAATGCAAAATCTTTATATGCTTCAGGGTCAGAAACACGTTCGAAGGAGTCGGCTTTTGTCAGCAGGCAAGCTGCGAGGTACATGATTTCGCACGCCAGCATTCCTGCATTTTCTCCATTGATCCTTCCGCGGAAGATATGGCCTTGAATGGCGTTGATCCCCGTCAGATAATGGCGGTAATCATCCGGGCGAATCCCATTTCGGCCCATAATGCAGAGACAGCTTTGTATCGTATCCAGAAGCACATCCTTTGACTGAATGGATAAACCGCGGTATCCGGCTTCCACCTGAGCTACATGATCGTACACTGCTGCAACAGTCTGGTAATTGTCCATCTCCTGGAGCAATGTCCAGCAGTCAAACATTTGCTTTATGATTTCCAGTTCTTTATCAATGCCAAAAGGAATGCCTGTTGTATGCGGGGCAAAGGCTGTCAGCTTATCGCCAAGAACACAGTTTTTATCTGGAACAGTCACGAGCAAGCTGTCTCCTTCGCTCATGAGCAGCCTGCTTTGCACCGGCTTGGTTATCAGCTTTGCATAAGGATTGTCCTCAAACACTACATCCAGCAGAATGCTGATTTCTTTTCCCTGCCTCGGCGAATTGAACAGGAAACGGAAATGCCGTTTTTCGATGCCGTTGTTCCCTTTGCGAATGTTTTCCTTTACATCACGAAAAGGAAATATCTGACCGGCTTGCTGAATGAAGCCATCCACATCTGTGCCAGGCGCAACGATGATGTCTATATCCGTGCTCAACCGTCTCGGCTCATCCAACAGGATCAGAAGCGAAGTTCCGCCTTTGAAGATGAAAGGCATCTTGACACGGCACAGCGCTTCCAGCAAACCAAATGCGAAAACAGTCCTCTCCAGAATGGACGGATCTGCTCCGGTCTGCTTTCTCAGGGCATCGATATGTTCGCTTGTGTAATTCTCACGCTTCAGCATCCTCAATTTCCTCCAGTATCTTCTTCATCTCATCTTCTCTGCCGCGCCGTCGTGCATACCGCATCATCTTTGTGGATTCAATGTGATAGGTCTCCATTGCTTGCTTCAGCACTTCAGGGTATTCTGATTTGCTGTATGCTGATGAGATCAGTTTATCGCAATACATATCCACCAGCATTTTCTCCAGACAGATTTCATGCGGCGCAGTGGCAGATAAAGGCGCTTCGGAAATCATATCTGTTACAACAATGCAATCCTTTTCCCAGTACAGGGCATAGTCTGCTTTTTTCGGCTTATATAGCAAATGCTCATAGCCGAGTTCCTGGAGGAAACGGAAAACAAAAACACTGACGTCTTTATCCACCTGAATAAATACTGTGTTCTGTGCAACCAAATGATTCAGGAAATCATTCATCAATGCTGTCTCAAGCACAGTAAAAGAAACTGAAGGATACTTATCTGAAACTTGCGATATCAGTTTTGCTGCCAGATCAGAATAGGCCGGACGATACAGCGGCTTTTCCCGCTCGTTTTGTACCACGTATACATTGCGTGCAACCTTTGTAAGGTTCCCGCTTTTAAGCATTCCGCAGACAGCCCAATGATACGAGCTATCGCGCATTTGTGGGTAATCGCTTTTCAGCAGTCTGATTAATTCCTGATGGGAATAGCGATGCCCGACTTCGAGTTTTTTTAAGGTCGCCTCATACCACTGCACGATTACTCACCTCCATTCTGCATTTCGGCAATTTAATATCAATATTGCCATAATGCATTATAATCCATTTGATTCAAATAGTCAATGCACATCGGCAATTTTTTATTAAATTGCCGATGTGCATTCACAAAATATGGGCCGTTCTTCGTTCAATCGTTCTTACAAAGCTGTTGATACCTTCTTTTCCCGACTCTTGCGGGTGTTCAGGATCTCTGTATTTATAGGCTATAGCTTTGGGGCAAGTTATTCATTTTTCACAAATCATTTTGATATTATTTGAAGTGTAGACAATTGTGAGAGTAAAAAAGCATCTTTATTGTTATTTTTTGCTTCTAATCGGCTAAGAACCGACTGTTCAGTTTCGGGGCTCCAATAAATCTTTAGTTTTTTTCTTGCTCGAGTTATAGCCGTATAAAAGATATTGTGGGTTATCCTTTCCTCTGTTTCATTCGTAATAACAATTTTTACAGAATCGTATTCTAAGCCTTGGGCTTTATGAATAGAAACTGCATAAGCTACCTGAAACGGAACAACCGTAGAATCATTATCGTCATCGTCCTCATCTGTACTTCTTAACTTATTGATGCTGAAAGAAATAATGGAGTGACCATTTTGTGAGATTCCTATAAGCTCAAAATCATATCCCTGTGCATCGATTTCGTTTATAGCTTCTTCTAATTCAATATGAAACGAAATCCTCTGCTCTTCAACCTTAATCGCAACAATTTTTCCCTTTGAGTTGTTATGAATTAATGGAGAGAATTTATTAGATTCATTGAAAAGAATTGGATCTCCAACTTTGTAAGTATTTATACCCCAGGTTATGCTCTCATTTGGATTGCTACTCTGCAAAAATCGATTAATGTTATTAATCCCATACAGTCCATCATAGTTTAAACATAGAATTATTTCATCATCACCGCTACGTTCGAATATTGACTCGTCGAGCCGAGCAACATATCCACTTTTAACCAGAAGCTCAAGAATTGAATCATTAAGCTTGCGCACGCGATCCCAGACCATTAGTAAAGCATCATCTGTGGTTCTATAAGGATGAGTAAGCTCAAATACTGATGTATTGGGAATAAACATTTGAGCAATGCTGAACCAATTACCGAAGTAGATTGATTCAATCTGATACACGTCACCTACAAGAACCAAAAGCTTGAACTGCGCTTTCTCCAGAATCTGTCGCATGTCCTTATTGCTCACCGTACTACATTCATCTATAAAAAGTATGTCACAGCTCACATTTTGATTCTTCTGTGATAGAAACTTTGCTATCGTACTGTACTCACTTTTAGCAGCCGTCACCTTTCTTCGCATATTATCGACCGCTGGATGTGTGTTTGCTAAAAAAAGCTTGTCTCGATTTGCCCAGAAATTTGATATATGCCGTAATAATGTTGATTTTCCGGTGCCAGCCGAACCATATATAAGCGCCACATGAGAGGCAGAAAACATCTGACGCAGAGCTTCTTTTTTACTATCATCATCAATACTATATGATTCCGCATTCATCCATGAATCAACCGAAGATGTATATTGGGAAACTCCAAATGAAGATAGAGTTTGAAGCTTTTTGATGATTTCGGAACTATCATCAACATATTCTTTAATGTAAACATTTCCCTTATACTCTTCAATTCTTCGTCCTGTATGTTTATAATATAGGGATGAATTATACGTTCGAATAAGACTATCTTGGTCATCAAAGCCTTCAATTTCGGCTTTCGCCGTAAACAGTTTGCCTTCAATTTCTGTATTATTCTTTATGTGTCGTGCAAGTAATTCGTGTTCTCGGTTTTCTGAAGAGATCGATTCAAATAAATCATATATTCTTGGATTATGCTGCCTGAGAGAGGTGCAGTATGGCATTTTGTCAAACGGAATGCATCCATAGTGCAAATACAAGTCTGACAAGTGTTTACACTGTTCGTTTGAAAGCTGCCATTTAATAATTCTATTATTCATATTATGAAGCAGATAGCGCAAAACATTTGTACCAGGCTTGTTATGAATTATTATTTCTCTGCATTTGTCTAACAAGTCAAAAATCTTTATTGTTTGTGCATTTCCAGTTATCTGCGCCTTAATTATGTCATAATACTGTTGATCACTGCAAACGAGTTCTGTTAACGGCATTTTTACAGTAGAAAGAAAATGCATTAGCTCTCTATATTCGGTAGAGGCTGTACTATGCTTTACACGAGGCCCAAAAACTTCCGAAAGATTATCCCATTCGCAAGGGCGTATTGAAACCTCATATGCATCGATGACAAGAATAGACATATTCTTGTCCAAGATCCGGATTGTGTCATTGTGAATTGAGAATTTGACTGCATAATTATCCATTATATCTATTCTGGAAAAGGCTATCACCCGATCAAATTTGCTTGCTTTAGAAGCTGCGGCTGTAAAGGTAATCTCATAGTAGATGCTTTGATTAACAAAGAAAGGTTTTACTTTCTGGACGTAGTAACGATCATCATATCTTATGCGCGTACTTGCAGCGCTGGGTGATTCAATTCTTTCTGCGATCTTTGCATAATAATCAGATAGTTCAGTATCTGTATTGAGTGGAAAATCGTCTATATTGCTCAGCACATCCATGTTAAAGGTGTTTTTCAAGTATAGCTTTACTTTAAGAAGATGCTCATAATACTTGAGCATAAGTCTTTCGGACCCATCTTTATCGAGGGTATAATGAGAAACAGATTTTTGAAGCATTTCATGAAAAACATATAGGAAACGCAGATTCCCACGCCGTTGCATTTCTTGAAGCGAATCAACATTCGACTTGTAATCATTAGGATCAACGTCTTGACCATTTGAAACAGCCTTGATAGCCACATACTCAACAAAATTTCTGATCTGGCCAAGTATGTTCTGACTCAACAGCCCTCGATCAGAAATGTTGAAATACGAGATGTTTTCGCAAATTACTTTATCAGTATCATAGATAGCTTTATCAATTCGGAGCATACTTTCAAACTCCTTTCCTGTGGTCAAGAAACTGGATGGCTGAATTACATTTTGCTTGGGAAAGGATAACAATCATTGCGCAGGTTCACAAGGTCCCACAAGCGGTTGAAGCAGGCGAAGAAGCCGACCCGGAACTCCTCTCGCTGGTTGGCCGGTCCGGAAACGTTGGAAGAGCGGTACTCAAAAATGATCTCCGACTGTGGCAGCAGCCTTCCGAGCGCTTCCTTCTTTCCGAACAGGATCAGCGCTGCATAGGTGATGCCCTCATCTGTGATGGCCTCGCAGTCCCTAAGCAACTGTTTTGCGGACAGATTTGCCAGACGCCTGTTTCCACTCTTCTCAATCCATTTATCCCGGAATGCTTCAATCGCATTCTCGTCCAAGTCCGAAAGCTTCGCCGCAGGACAGATGCTGCCGGAGAAGTCAAAGCTGGTCTCCCCATAGATCCGACGCCGGATCTCCTCCGGCATAGGAATCAGACTGTCTCCTTCATACCACCAGGCTATGCCGTCAACCTGAACAGGCAGACCCATGGGGCGACTGGCGACATCAAACACCAGGACACGTCGTCCTTCGTCATCATAAAGGGGCTGAAAGTCAACCATGACCTTCAGCTTGTCGATCAGTCCTTTCCGTGTACGCTCGGGCTGGTCAAATGCCTCGCTGCCGACGACCTTGCGGGGGCGTTTGTCTGTAATGCCAAGAACCAGCATACCACCACCACAGTTGGCAAGAGCGCAGCAAATCTGGGTCGCTTCGTCTGAATCAAAGCGCCGTTTTGCCTCTTTGAACTGATAGTGCTCTCCTTCTTTGGCATTCAGCAGATCATCAATCGTTATCAGGCTGTTTAGCATGATGATACTCCTTCTTCTGCTTCCCTATTTGTATACGATTTAATTGCCTGTACGATCGTAGTTACTCCAGGATTCACTTGCAGCATATTTTGCTGTTCTCCAAATGAACGAAAGCAGCTTACAGTTATTCTCTGGACCCTCATTTGATCAGTACCTCGTTTCTTTTATTAATCCGGAATAACTAACGGGAAACTCAATCAGTCAATAGTTGCCTTGATTCGGTTTGTTAGTCTTTCAGGTATATCTGATTCGGTTTCCCAAATGATAGTGTTCTTTTGAGCGATGTCAAAATGCAGCCTTACGCCATTCTTGCAAAGCTGAATAACTGGCTTCCCAAGCCCCATAGCATATCCTTCTTCAAAGTATGCACCATTGTTTTGGTGGGTTAAATCTGCAACAACAAATTTGCTGTCACGAATATGCTTCAACAACTCCGGCGTGATAAAGTTGAGATGCTGAACCTCATCAATAAAGACGGCCAAATAGCCGGCATCTTGTATACCTTGCCGTATGGCTTCTCTTAAGGGTTTCGTATCGTCACCGAATTTCATGGCTACAAGAGCATTCTTCCCATAACCAGAGTTCTTCTGGAGTTGATCAATCCGCTCATATCCTTTAGGTGTTAGTCTGATATAAAGAGCTTTATCTTCTTGCGATCCGAAACTATATTCGATATATGAGCTCGATTGCAAATAATCCAACATATATTTTGCTTCATCTCTACAATCTTGAGAGTCGCGCTCAAGCATTTGCCCGTAGGTGGGCGAAAATGCTTTTGTGTCTTTGTCCTTTCGATCAACAAACAAAAGGCTCATTGCCTCTTGCTCATTATAGACAATTTGCTGGCCGACATGTTTTATTTGACTGCTAATGAGCAAAAGAATGTAATCTATTCTCTCAGAAAAAGACTTCGGATACCAGTTCTCTATAATATCACCGTCCATATGAACTGGATGCCCATTTTGAATATTGCCCTCATCAAATTCCTTTTTATATTGGTCGCATAATTCTTTCTTTAGTGTAGTGTGATATCTATACTCTGTGGGGCTGCTGTTATGAAGAAAGTGATGATAGAAGAGATATGAAGATAGGTGGTTGATATTCATCCTGTCAAATGGGCCAAGTTCCGAAACTTCATATCGGCCGCATACAGGACACTCGTAAAAGTATAGGGTGTTAAGCGGCCCCAATTGATATAAAACGGATAATGCATTGCAAACAGGGCATTTTACACGTTCTGCCATTCTCTATTTCTCCTTTCATCCTTCGCACAGCGGCAGCAGTTCTTCCAGCTTTGCAACGATGCGTTTTTGTTCGGCAAGGGGTGGAAGAGGAAATACATAGGCAAACATAACATCATTTTTAATGCGTTGTTGCCCCACTGTTCCTTTATATGTTGATAAGCCCAAACGAATGAAACGCTCGTCAAGTATCAAATAATATGTAAATAGTGGATCAATAAGCTTTTGACGTAATATGATTAACTCAGTAGTTCCTCCGCCAAGTGAATTTGGTAAATTCTCAACTACAAATGATTTTCGATTTTCAAAACACGGTGAAATCTTTGCAAACGCTACATCGCCATCGCAGAAACGAGTATGATTCTTAGATGCTTCAGACCATTTTTGAACTACGTATGAAAAAGATCTGTCAAAACCTGCACTTATTCTTTCCATAGGAATAAAAGCTGCATTTATATTGTCATCTGCATTAACCTTTGGATTAATTTCATAAACGTCTGCAAGCCTTACCCACTTCCAGTTATCAGGAATATCAAACGGCTTTTCTTCATCGGAGATGGGCGGGAGGGGCTTGGACTTTTTGATTTTGCCGGCTTTCTCCAGGGCGAGCTTTTCCCGCTGAATCTGCTGATACAGTTCCTCCGCGTTGCCATCCTCCGGGAGCTGTTCCGTCAGCTTGCCCTGAATGCCGGCATCAATGATCTTGCTTTTCAGGGTGGCAAGGTTATCCTGGTATTGGCTTTGCAGGGTGTCGATGGTGTCCAAAATGCAAAAGATAGATTCAATCTTAGAGACGATTCGATGCTGCTCAGCTATTGGAGGAAGAGCAATTATATAGTTTTGCACATTACCCAATCGTATAAATGGGATAGTTGCCCCGAACATCTGTGCCAAGTTATACTGTACCCAATACGATAGCAAATAATAGTATAAGTATCTTAAGTACACATTTTCAAGATAAGGTTGTAGAACATAAGTACGTTGATAGGCTTCAAATTCGCCATAATAATATGATATGTTGCCAATATCTCCATTTCCTGCAAGTAGAAGTGCTTCGCCAGAAAAAGAGAAGGAATTACATTTGATTGGTTCCTTCGCACATGTAAAGAATTCATACTTTCCATTGATAGAACCAAAATTTGCGTCTCGCTTTCCTGTTTTGATAATAACAATTTCTCCAAGTCTTACCCATTTCCAACTCTCTGGTTTATTAAACGGAACTTCATCATCAGAGATTGGCACAGATACGTTGGCTTTTTTTGTATCTTTGTTTGCGATATAAGTATTCTTTTGTGCTTGTATTTGCTGGAATAGTTCTTCCGCCGTCCCATCTTCTGGCCGCTGTTCCGTCAGCTTGCCCCGCAGAGCCAAATCCAATATCTTTTTACGAATCGCCTGGGTATCTATCACAGCTCCATCCCTCCCAAGAGAGATTTCAGCTTTTCCACGGCGGCGGCGATTCCGTCGGATTCCTGCTGCATTTCGGCCAGGATTTCATCCACGGAGCGGTCATCCTCCTCGGTGAAGTCGATCCATTTGAAGTTCAAATCCTCCCGGGCGGCGACCTCCTGGGCGGAGAAGCAGCGCCAGCGGCCGTTGGGGTTGGTTTCCGCGTCATAGGTGGGCTGACGGCCCTGCTGATGCCCGGCGCAGTAGCAATCCACAAACTCCTGCAAATGGGCCCGGGTCATGGGCTTGGTGGCCATGGTGTGCTTGACGCCGGTGCGGTAATCATAGACCCAAATATCCTTCGTGGGCTCGCCCTTATCGAAGAACAGCACGTTGGTTTTCACGCCGTTGGCGTAGAAAATGCCGGTGGGAAGACGCAGGATAGTGTGCAGGTTGTAATCCTTCATCAGCTTGTCCCGCACCTGCTTGGTGGTGCCTGCGTCGGTGAGCACGCTGTCGGGCAGCACCACGCCCACGCGTCCGCCGGTGCGCACAATGGACATGATGTGCTGCAGGAAGTTCACCTGGTTGTCGCTGGTCTTGATGAATTCCGGACGGTTGGCGGATACTTCCACGCTGCCCTGGGGCCGGGTGCCGAAGGGCGGATTGGTCAGCACCACCTGGTACAGGTGATCGGAGGTGTCCAGCAGGGAATCCTGATACACGATGGGGCTTTTCTTCACGCCGATGTCGTGCAGGTACAGGTTCATGGAGGCCAGGGTGACCACCAGAGAGGTGTTGTCCGCGCCGAAAAGGGCGTTGTTTTTCAGGACCTTTTGCTTTTCCACGTCCTTGCTCTGTTTGCGCATGTGCTCATAGGCCGCCAGCAAAAAGCCGCCGGTGCCGCAGCAGGGATCGGCCACCGTTTCGGTGATCTTGGGGTCCACCACGTCCACCATGGCGGCAATCAACGCACGGGGCGTGAAATACTGGCCCGCGCCGCTCTTTTTATCCTGGCCGTTCTTTTCCAGGATGCCTTCATAGATCGCGCCTTTCAGGTCGCCGTCCATCATGTACCAGTTATCCTCGGACACCATGTCGATGACCTTTTTCAGCATCACGGGGCGGTCGATCTTGTTGGTGGCCCGGGTGAAGATGGTGCCGATGAGGCCGTCGGATTCTGAAAGCTCCTTGAGAATTTCTTCGTATTTCTCCACCAGATCGGTGCCGCTGAGGGCGCACAGATCCTTCCACTTGCTGCCCTCCGGCAGATAGCTGCCCAGGCCCAGGGCTTCCTTTTCATCGTCCATTTTCAGGAACAGGATGTAGGTGAGCTGGGTGATATAATCGGTAAAGCCCACGCCTGCTGCGGCCAGCACGTTGGCGATATTCCACACCTTGGAAAGCAGGGCGGATTCGGTTTTCTGGTTCTTTTCCTGTGCCATATTTTGATACTCCTCTTACGCAGCTTTCAGCAAAATCTGGGCCATGGAGCGCATTTCGGCTTCCAGCACCTTCGCGCCAAACAGGGTGATGCCCCTGCGCCACAGGTCGGTATCCACTTCGTTCAGGTCCATCACCGACAGCGCGCCGTCGTTGATGACAAACTCGGCAATCTGCCGCATCAGTTCCTTTTGATCGTCGGTCAGGCTGCGCTGGGCCTGGCCGCAATACAGGTTAAAGCGCTGGGTGTAGCCGTTCAGTAGGCTGGTCAGCGTGCGGCTCCGCTTGAAGGCGAAGCGCACCAGCTGGATCAGGTGGGTGAGGGCGTTCACATTGGCTTTGGTGTCCAATTCGTCCACGTCGCCGGATTCATCCAGCACCTTGTAATTCTTCCAGATGGGATAGATGCCGAAGCGGCGATCCTGAGCCAGCAGACTGTCCCGCAGCTCCGCCAGCATGGTATGGGTGATCACGGTGTCCTCGGCGTTGTAGATGATGCGCAGGGCTTCCAGACGATCCTTGTTATCGTTCAGATATTTCTCAAAATTTTCGATGAAGGATTTAGCCGTTTCCTTGGAGAAACCGGCGTAAATCAATTCGTCCGGGTCCTCCTCCGTGCGGACGACGTAGCCCCGCTGCATTTCCAGCAGCTTTCGCCTGGCAGGGATGCTGGTGATCAGGCAGTCGATCAGCGCCATGCGGGCGGAATTGTCCTCGGAGGGGCTGCTGTACAGCGGCAGGGCATCCTGATCAAACGCCTGCTGGATGGCGTTGGCGATGGTGCGGGGAGCGAAGCCGTAATTGGAAATGAAGGCATCCAGATGCCTGCCGAACAGCGCGTTATTCTCATAACGGCGATGGATGGTGGCGCAGTAATCCCGCAGCAGCCACAGGTTTTCGTCGCTGAGCTCGTTATGGGCCAGGTGCTCCAGCAAATGCTCCAGGGAGAGCACCTTGTGGCCCGGCGCAGGGTTCACCACGGGATGGGGAATGACCTTTTCATGCTCCGTCACGCCCACAGCGTCTACAATGTAATAGCATTCCTTGGTGCCGGCGTTGGGCGTAACCTCTCGGAGCTTTTCATCATCCACCACCCGGCAGCCGCGGCCCTTCATCTGGGTGTACAGCACATCGGACATGACGTCCTTCATAAACAGCACGACTTCCAGGGGCTTTACGTCGGTGCCGGTGGCGACCAGCGTCACCGTGACGGCGATGCGGAAGTCTTTTTCAATGCGAAGATCGCGTATCAGGCCGTTGGAATCGCCTGAGGTGTAGGTGATCTTCTGAACAAAATGCTCCGGCACTTCGCCGCCTTCAAATTCAGACGCGAATACATTTTTTGCCGCTTCCACGATCTGTGTGGCGTGGTTGTCATCCTTGGCAAAAATCAGCGTCTTGGGCACGTATTCCCATTTCTTTTCCCGGTCGGGGTACAGCTCTTCATAGACGGCTTTTTTGTAGGCTGTCAGCACCTTGCGGATCTGATCCTCGTTCACCACGGAGCGGTCCAGGGCGGAAGGATCATAGTCCACCCGTTCGCCAGCCGTATAAATCGTTTCCCAGCCTGTCCTGCGGGCTGTTTCCATGAGCTTCGTTCCCGCGCGTATTGCTCCGCCGTGCTCGGTGATCTGGGTCTTGATGCGATAGATGCGGGAAGGCACATTGACGCCATCCACCACGGAATCGTCGTAGGTATAATTCTCGATGATGTTATTATTGAAGAACGCATAGGCTTCCGGCGTGGGCGTCGCGGTGAGGCCCAGAATATGCGCGCCGGAGAAATAATCCAGCACCGCCCGCCACTTGCCGTAAATGGAGCGATGGCATTCATCCACGATGATCAGCTGGAAGTAGTCCGGCGGAATTTTCAAATCCCCATCCAGGCGGATGATATCCTTGCCTTCCTTTTCCTCCTCCTGTGTCGTCCGCTCGTCTTCGGCGTCCTCGCTGTCCTCCGAAAGCTGCTGCCCGGTCAATACGGCAAACAGCTTTTGAATGGTGGAAATCACAATGTCGGCTTTTAGCTCGGTATCGTGTTTCAGCCGCTTGATCTCATAGAGGGAGCTCATTTCCGTCTGGCCTTCCGTGCGGTCAAACTGGCTGAACTCACTCTCTGTCTGACGGGCCAGGTTGTTCCGGTCCACCAGGAACAGGATGCGGCGCACAGGGGTATAATTCAGCAGGCGATAGCTGGCCAGGCAGGCCAGATAGGTTTTGCCGCTGCCGGTGGCTAGCACGGCCAGGCTTTTCTTTTTCCCGTTCTTGATGGCGTTTTCAAACTCCATCTCGGCGCGATACTGGCAATCGCGCAGGCCGCGCTTCTCCAAGCAGGGCAAAGCGCCATAGGCAGAAATCTGATGAATCAGCTGAAGCATCTTCTTGGGAGAATGCATTTCGGTCAGCTCAATATAATCCGTTTCAGGAGAAAGCAGATTTTTGAAATAAATCTTGCTCCCGTTGGCCAGATAAACCAGCGGAATCAACCCGTCATACCAAAGACCATACCAATTTTGCGGATGAGTGGCATAGCCCTCGGCCTGGGACTGCACATCTTCCGCCAGCGGGTTTTCCTCCCGCTTGGCTTCCACCACAGCGATAGCCTTATCATCCACAAAAAGCAGATAATCGCTTTCCGTGTTTCCCTGCATCAGCCCTTCCTTAACGGCGGAAGCACTGTGAGGAGTATATTCTTCACGGGATACAATTTCCCAGCCGGCTTTTTTCAGCTGCCGGTCAATCTTCTCCCGCGCTCGTTCTTCAGGAAGCATGGCGCTCCTCCTTTGGTCTTACGATGGGATTACTCCTGCTGCGCAATTCTTTTCCTCAGGTCATCCAGCTTTTCCCCATTATAGGTAAACCAGATTGTTCCCTGAACGGGATGGGTGAAGCCTTTCAGCTTCTGCGCCAGCGCAGACAGCGATGTGGTCTCGCCGTTATACTCAATATGCCGGTCATCAACCACCGTGGGGCGGACGGATTCATCGTCAACAAAAACGATTTCCGCACCGAAAGGAATCCTACATTCACTGAACCGAAAGGGACCGCGCCGGGCTTCTTCCCGTACTTCTTCAGCTATTTGCTCGTCAATGATTTCATGGCCTTCCGGCTGAACCCGCTTCAAACGCTCCTGCGTTCCGCTGATTTTTGCGATGCTCTCCAGCAGGCTGTACGCATCCTCCGCAGACATGGCGTAAAACTCCTTCACCCGCTCACGGCCATCGAAGGTTTCGATGGAGCGAAGGTCGGGATTCAGCCGGTCGATCAGCTTGTGCAGTTCCTTATCGGTCAGAGCGCTTTCAACCTCATAGACAGCATAAGCCCGAAAAGCAAAGGGGATCGTTTCGCTGCGGTTCAGCTGCTGCAGCCGCCGCTCCAAATTCTTTGCATACCCGATCTTGATATAATCAGGAAAGGATGGATTGGTCAGAATATAGATAACGCCTTTCGACATAGGGATTACCTCCATCGTGTAAATTCACTGAGGGTCCTGGATCAGCTCCATAATATCATCCATGGTACAGCCCAGCGCGCCGCAGATTTTGACCAGCGTTTCCACACGCACATCCTCGTTTTTACCCAGCTTGGCCATGGCGTTGGTGCTGATCTTGGCCGCTTTGATGAGCTGTGTTTTACTCATACCTTTGTCGATAAGCAGCTTCCATAATTTATTGTAGGATACAGACATTGCGTTGTCCCTCCATATGCGAAATAACGGCAGTGTGTTCCTTGAAGAGTATACCACATCCTACATTCATCTGCAATATAAAATTGCAATCCTCAATCGGTGCAATTCTTTCCTGAGATGCTGCTTCTGCCGTCATCATTGCACTCATGGCAGTTGTCCTTTAGGGGTAGGGTGACAATCATCTGGATAGCTTTATGATTGAGTTTTGCATGTATCCCTGGCTCCGTTCCTGGCCTCGTTTCTGGTTCCGTTTCTGGCTTCATGATGGAGCCAGATGATTTGTACTGGCCTCGTTTGTGGCTCCACCATGAAGCCAGGACTCATTCCACTGGCTCCATGATGGAGCCAGTGGCTATTGGCTGGATCTGAAGTATAGTGATCGGCGTGGCTAAATATCATATGGCAGTATTGAAAAGGTGAACAATAGCTCCTCCGCAAAAAAAGTTGCAAAGTTCATATGAAAAAATGTGTCGTCCAATGTCTTGTAAATGTCGCCCTGATGTCGTCTTGATGTCGTGGTGGAGAATTGGTATCATGTATAATGTGAAAAAATAGAACAGGAGAAAATGGAACGTGCCACATAGCAGCACCTATGTTTGCTGACGGATATGCAAAAAATGTCGCATGATGTCGCATAATGTCGCAAGACGCCGAGGTCAAGATGTGCTATCATGTACGATGTAAAGCTGGACAAAAATTGTCGTCCCCCGTCGTGAAATTGTCGTCCAATGTCGCCCCTGTGCCGTCTTAACACCAGGCCCTTTCGATGCTATAATGTACGATGTAAAAGAAGGATAAAAGTTGTCCATAGCAAGCCCCCATTAGGTCCCCTCTAAGCCCCCAGTTAGTCACTTGACTGCACTATCAAAATATCCTATCATGTACATAGAGGAGTTAGAAGCACTGGCGATTATGCTGGTGCTTTTCTTTTACCCATTGCCCATCGAAAAAGGAGGAAGAGCATGAACGAAAATCAGAAACGCACCATCCACTACAGCTTCAAAGCCACGCCGGAGGAGGACGAGATCATTCAGAAAAAGATGGAGCTGGCCGGAATCAAGAATCAGTCCGCGTTCATTCGGCGCATTGATCTGGGAGGATTGATTCTGCGTCTGGATCTGCCGGAGCTGAAAAGTGCAACGCGCCTCATGGGCAGTCTTTCCAACAACGTAAATCAAATCGCCCGGAGGCTGCATGAAGGCGGATCTATTTATGAAACAGAGGTGGACGACATTGTGGAAAGGCAAAAGCAGTTACAGGATACGCTGGACAAAATCCTTACCAGCCTAGATCGGATAAGACGATAAGCTGGGATCATCATATACTATCGCGGCGGTTTGCAGTTTGCAGATCGCCGCTTTCTTATGCGGAAAAACAGGAGGAACTATGGCGACCACAACGATTTTGACCATACACATCAACAAAGGAAAGACACCGAAGCAATGCGTTGCAGCGCAGCTGAATTACATCATGAATCCGACAAAGACCAATGGCGGCGCGCTGATTTCATCACACGCCTGCATGCCGGAAACGGCGGTTAATGAATTCATGCTGTACCGACAGAAGTATTTCGAGAACACCGGCAGGGAAATCGACAATGAAGTTTTGGTCTATCATGTCCGTCAGGCTTTCAAGCCGGATGAGATCACGCCGGAGGAAGCAAACGAAATCGGAAAAGAGCTGGCGTCCCGTATGACCAATGATCAGTTTGCATACGTTGTTGCAACGCACATCGACAAACATCATGTGCATAACCACATTGTCATTTGCTCAACGGCACTTGATTGCCAGCATAAGTATCGGGATGTAAAACGCAGCGGCAAGGATCTTGCTCAGCTCAGCGATGAGATCTGCGAGGAACATCAGCTTTCAGTCATTCGGGATCCGCAGAACAAAACGGTTTCCTATGACAAGTGGCAAGGCAATCAGCGGCGCTTCACCCATCGGGACGAGCTGCGAATGATCATTGATACCGCACTGCGGATGCAGCCTGATGGCTTCGATGCTCTGATGCAGCTGCTGGAAGACGCCGGCTGTCTCATCAAGCGCGGCGCGCAAATCAGCATCAAGCCGCCGGAGGGAGAGCGGTATATC
>ERZ825384.2197-NODE-2197-length-20508-cov-2.842468_pt1 | contig 20508 bp, 19 predicted proteins | sample MGYA00519931_ERZ825384 | MGnify/ENA primary metagenome ERZ825384 (study PRJEB31778, sample SAMEA3449200) | human gut metagenome | biome: human gut; feature: human-associated habitat; material: faeces | place: United Kingdom | collected 2010/2012 ...
CAGGACGACATCAGGATGGAAACCGCGGATACCAAGCGAACTGCGCACAGCACGCAGCATGTCTTCCTGTACGGCAACTTCCAGGTACACAGGTATATGCAAGCCACGTGCCATGTCACGCAAACGGATCATGGCAGCATCGTCCGCCACTGTCCCGCGGATCTCCACTCCGGGATCACGGCGGCTCACAGCCAGCCCGCGTATGCCGGCATCTTCAAGATATTTTTTAATGATCTCAGGATAATGTTCAGGATCAGAGTCCGCAGGCCTGACCATCAGCGACAACGCAAGCAGAAAAATCGCCACCAGTACCAGCAGCAAGGCCCGCCAGCCGACACGGCGAGCGGGAGAAGATTCCGGAACATCCGGCAACAGTGTTTCCGAAGCCCCGGCGTCCATGCCAAGATCATTGGCGGTCGGCAACAGCTCCGCTGTCTCCGTGACAGCGGGGACAGCCTCTGCCTCCGCGGACGCCGCTTCTTCGGCCCCGGCGGTACGGGCGTGCGGGGACAGCTCCGGTACAAGGCTTTCCTGGGGGACTCCGGGACGGTTCCAGGCAAAACAGGTCGTGCCGAGATACCAGGCGCTCCCGGCTGCGGGGCGCAAGGGACCATCGGCCTCGGCGGGCTCCACGGGCTCTTCTCCCTGCAGGCGAAGGGGACCATCCAGGGGCGTCACGGCCAGTACGGGAAAGGCATTCTCTTCGGACGAAATGTCCAGAACGGCATGGCGGGGAGCAAGACCGGTCAGGATGATGTCGCAGGCATCATCAGACCCGACGACCCAGCTTCCTTCCGTCAGTTCAACGCAGGCCCCCAGATGCGGCCCGGAAAAGACATACAGGCAGATGGCACTGCCCCGGCTGCAGGTCACTGCCGTCCTCCGGCAGAAACAGACGTGCTGCCGACAGGGGCCGGCACCGGCTGGGCCCCCGTGCTGACAGGAGTCAGTATGGGCTGCGGCATGGTCGAATTCTGGATGCTCTTGTTGGTGGCGGGCACAGGCGCCGGCTGGGGCGTGACCGTCACAGGAGGTGCGGGCTGCACGTCCGGCGCCAGTTCACGGCGACGGGCACAACCGCCCACGGGCATCTCCTTGGGACGGCGTTCCTCATAGTCGGCGTCCGGCTGAAACGGGGGTCATCCACGCGGGACGGCACATTGGAGGCCGTATCCATGCGGACGATGCGCGGCGTGATCAGGATAAGACGCTCCATGCGCTGGTGCTTTTTGCCCGTAGAACCGAACAGGCCGCCCAGGATGGGGATGTTCTTGAGGCCGGGGATGCCGGTCTCCGCATCGCTCTGGATCTCGTAATAATGTCCCCCGATGAGCAGGCTCTGCCCTTCTCCCACGATGGCCTGGGTATTGATCTTGGTCTGCTTGATGGGCGAAAGGTTGTTGGGATCCACGGAAAAAAGGCTGGAGCCGTCGTCCCGGTCGTCCTGCACGCTGACCATGAGCTTGATGCTGTCCGCCTGCCCCGGCAAGCCGGGGATGATGTGGGGCGTCACCTTCAGGACGGTCCCGGAGTCGATCTTGAACAGGTCGGAAGATTCGTTGCCCGATACGGGAACGTAGTAGGAGCTGGTATTTTCCAGCGAGGCCTGCACGTTGTCCATGGTCAGCACGGAAGGCTTGCCCAGCACGCGGGCCTGGCCGTCTTCTTCCAGAGCGGTGACGCGGGCCAGGAAGTAGTCCGAGCCGTAGGAATACAGGGTGGAATAGGAAAGGCCCCCGGCACTGGAAGCCCCGGCAGAGGGGAAGATGCCGCTGGTCGAAGTGCCCCCGGCACTGCCGCCGCCTGTCCAGTGCTTGCCGTAAGCACCGGTACCCGACCAGTTGACGCCGAAATCACGGGAGAAATCGCTGTCGATATCCACGATGGCCGCATGGATCTCCACAAGCTCCACAGGCTTGTCCAGATCAGCGATGACCTTGGCATAATAGCTCATGCGGTATTCGGCATCGGTCACCACAACGGCATTGACCCGGGGATCGGCGATGATGCTGGGCCCGGCAGTCGTCCCGGACTGATCCTTCCCGTTCTGGGGGACTGCCGGCGAAGCCTGGGACGTATCCGTCGAGGCGTTCATGGCGATCAGCCCTTTGCCCCGCAGACCACCCTGCGCCGACGGCTGCACCGTCACCTGTGACCCGGTCAGCGGGGTCCCGTTGGCCATGGCCTGCAGGATGCTGGCCACACCGGGGATGGTCACGGTGGAATCCATGCTGTTGACTTTCATGTCTTCCGCCCAGGCGTACTTGAGCGGGAACACGCGCATGACGCTGCGGCTGCCCTGGGCATCCTCAAAGGCTTTCATGGCCCCGCGCAGCTGGTCCAGATAGATGGGCGGACCGCTGACCGAAAGCAGATTCTGGGCGTGCAGCAGCTTGACGGGCAGCTGCGGCGAGATCATGCCCGCACTGCGCAGCATGTCCCGCAAGGCGGCGGCCGAGACCGTGGACGGCGCCAGGAAGGCTTCCGCCTTTTCGCTGTCGTTCCAGAACGTCACCGTACGTCCCTGCGTATACCAGCGCACCCCGAAGGCCGAACGCATGCCGTTGAGGAACGTACGGGGGTCCACCTGCTCGAAACGGCCGCTCATCTGCCCCTTGAGGGCAGGACTGCATACCGAGCCATAGCCCTCGGCACGGGCAAAAGCGGAAAGGACCGTACAGATATTTTCATTGTCCGCATAATGAGAGAACGCCGCCCGGAACGGGAAGGCGCTGCGGGAAGACGCGCAAAGACCTTCTGTCGCCAGAAGGCAGCAGAAGATCCAGCACAGGCAGACAGCTACAAGGCGCTTCAATAGACGCCTCCGAAAAACGTACCCGACATGGAGAACATGGGAGGCAACTCCTCACGCGGCGAGTCCCCCAGGCTTTTTTTCCACCAGGCGAGGTCATTGAGGAAATCCCGGACAGCATCGTCGAACTCTTGCTGGGGTACGTCCACAGGCACCCGGGATTGCAATATCAGGCGCTCCCCGTCCAGGCCCCGGGCAGCCGCATCTTCCTGCCGTTCAAGGGCCACGACCGAGGCGCGCTCGCGGCAGATGCCGGCCTGCTGGCCTGCCACTTTGCGGAGCAAACTGTCCCGCTCATGTCCCGGCTCCGGCAGGGCGTGCAGGTCAGCCAGAAGGAAACACAAGCGCCCGTCGGGAGAAAAGACTTTCAGGTCAAGGCCATCCTCCAGCCGAAAGCTGTATGAGCCGTCCTGTCCCGGACGGGGGGTCTTCCAGCCGGCCGTCACCGCAAGGGCACGGACCTTGTCATCCAGCGAAACCATAGGCAGTCCTGCATACGTCGTTCATATCCAAACACAGGTCAACGGTACGCAAAAACAAGCGTCATCGTCAAACCTTTTTCTTCCGGACCGGCGCGCCCTTACGGGCGCTGCCGGATCATCCCAGGATCTTGGTGCGGGTCTGGTTCATGTTGGCCTGCATGGAGCTCATGAAGTCCAGAGACTTGGAGACCAGGTCCTTGAGCGCCTCGTTGGTCTGCTTGGTCTGCTCCATCATGGTGCGGATCTGCTCCTGCTGGGCTTCCAGACGCTTGGCCTCGGCAGACTGCATGCTCTGGCCGAACTCCCCGCCCGCCGTGAACATGCTTCCGGCCGAAGAAAGCATGGTATTGAACGACTGCGCAACTGCGGCCGTGAGCTGGCCGTCCGCGGCATTGCCGGCGCGCATGTCCAGTCCGCCGCTCGAGGATCTGCCCACACCGGCGGCAGCCACCCCCAGGCTGGCTCCACCGGCCGCCATGTTCACCACGGCCCCGGTCAGGGCGCAGGCGAACTTCTGGATGGCGCCCGTCTCGATCTTGTCGGCCTGCTGTTCCATCAGGTCGACGATCTGCAATCCCTGCGCCTGGATGATGCTGCGGTTGGTACGCCGCTGCTCCGCCGCATCCTTGAGGATCACGGAAGCGAACATGGCAGCGGGACTGGGCAGGGCCACCCAACCGGACAGGTCCCCCGAATTTTCTCCGGGCGACGCCAGGTCGGGCAGCTGGCTCCGCACGTCCTTGACGGCCGCGGTAAAGTCCTTGCCGGCCTGGATGGCATCGATCAGGGCCTCATCGACCTTGGCGGCGCTGACACCCTTCGCCTGGGCCTGCTCCAGCAGCCTGCTGTACTCGACGGAGCTGTATCCCGTTGCATTCGTGATGATGGTGTCCATACTATCTCCCTTTTCAGGCATCAGGCCATGGCCGGATTGCCGCTGAGGATGGCCACATTGGCCTGCACACTTTCCTGAACGATGTCCGACACGGTCTGGAGCGTCTGTTCGGAGCGCCGCATCACTTCCTTGAGATGTTCCAGGTCCAGCTCATTGGCCATGGCGATGCGTTCCAAAATGGCCTGCAGATGCTTCTGCTGGGCCTGCAGGTAGCTGATATCCTTTTCGTTGACGGCGGAAGCGATGCTGGTGGCCGACTGGGCTATGGTGTTCGCCCCACCGGCCATGGTCGCCACGCGGGCCGTCCAGGAGGCCGCCTTCTGGAAGGTCTGGGCCGTATCCGAAACAGTCTTGGTGGCTGTCTGGGCGACCTTTCCGGCCGCGCCTGCGGCTCCGGCACCGAAGGTGAGCGCCGTCAGGGCGATGGTGGTGGCAAGATCCACGGCGAACTTCGTCCATTGGATCGCCGTATCGCTGGCGCCGCAGGCTTCCATGATCTTGCCGGTGATGAACGACAGGCTGAAACCGGCCTTGCCGCCTGACGCCTCCTCCATGATGGAACTTGTCAGCAGCGCCAGGCTCGCGGCACCGACGGCGATGAGCGCCGCGCCGGAACCACCGGCAGCCAGGCCCACGGAACCGGCAGCGATCATGGCCACGGAACCGATGGCCGCCAAAGCCATGCCGATATACTTGAACGCCTTGAGCAGGCCATCCAGAAAACTCTGGCTCTTGGCCTTTTCCAGCTGCTCCTGGATGGACTTGAGCTTTTCGTCGTTGGCCATGGCGCGTTCCTGGGCGCGGGCCTCCAGCGAGGCCATACCGGCCTTGGTCTCGGTACGGCGCTGTTCGAAGCCTACAGCATCCAGCAGGGTCTCCAGAGAAAGGCCGCTCATGGTCAGGCCGGACAGCGAGACCGTGGTGCTGCTCTTCGAGGACGGCTCTTCAAGATCCGGCAGCAGCGAATCACCGCCTGCAGCCAGGAAGGAGCGCAGTGCGTTGAGGCTCTCTTCCAGATCCTTGACATCCAAGGCCTTGGTCGAACCTTGCTGGGTCGCCGCCAGTTGCAGCAGTGCGCTCAGATCGGCCGCGGGCGTCCCGGACTGTGTTCCCTGAACCATACTCATAGCATCACTCCTTGGACTGGGACAGCGTGGCAAGCAGGGCACGGATACGGTCATGGACGGCCTTGTGCGCGGGGATGGAGGCATCGCCCAGGCCCAGAGCGGCGCGGAAGGAAGCCGCCGCGTTCTCGCCGTCCCCCAGCTTCAGATAGCACAGGCCGCCATAGTAGAACGGCGCGGGATCCTTGAGGCCGCCGGCCACACCGGCCATGCCGTAGGTATCGATGGCCTGCTGCCAGGCTTCCCGGGCCTGCAGGCAACCGGCCAGACCCATCCAGTAACGGGGATCGTCGCCATCATACATGCACAGGCCGCGGAACATGCTTTCGGCATCCTTGTAGTTGCCCGCCTTGTACAGATTGTAGGCATAGGCATAGCCGGATTCCAGAGTATCCTTGCTGATGTTGAACACATCGGCCAGGGTGGCCCCTTTTTCCAGGGCGGCCTGGATGGTGTGGAATTCCTTTTCCGTGAACCCCGCCGCCTTGGCCATGTCCAGCAGGGCGGACTGGATGTCTTTTTCCTGTTCGGTGATCTGACTCATACTCGCTCCTTGGGGTGGATGCCGTCTGCCTGTCTGACGGCTACTGGCCACGGGCCAGATTGGTGAGGGTCTGGTTGGAGTTGGCGATCTGGGTGTTGGCGCCCTGCAGATAGGAGTTGTACTGGCCCATGTAGTCCTGGACATAGACCATCTCCTGCTGGGTGTTGGTGCCCAGTTCTTCCAGGCGGCTTTCCAGAGCGGTGATGGCCACGTCCCATTCATCAGAGCTGTGATTGTAGTCGCCGCCGGTCTTGTCATAGGCCAAGCCGTGCGCATCCATGTAGTCCACCATTTCCTTGGACATCAGGGTACAGTTCTTGGTGTTCTTTTCCGTCGTCCCGTTGGAGTAGGTCTCGGACTGCGTGCCTGCGGCGATACCGGAGTTGGCATCGGCCTTGGCCTGGCGGGCCTCATTGAGAAGCTGGGAAACGAGTTTCTGTTCGTCCTGCACCTTGGCGATGGCGTCCATCTTGTCCATGGCCTGGGTCTTGGCGGTTTCGGCCAGTTCCAGCTGCAGTTTGGCGAACATCAGCTGCAGGCTCGTGGTGGGGCCCAGCTCGCCAAGGGAAGAGGTTGCAGAGACATTGTTGAGATCGACCTGACTCATATGTATTCCTTAATTATGATACCCTGTTGAAAAAATAAAAAATCACCTTTTGGCACTGGCAGTGCAAGACCTGCGGCCTGTCCGCTTACAGACGGACGATGTTCCGGCGGCCGCCTCCGGGGATGCCGCCGGCAGCAGCCGGTCTGGCGGCAGTACGGGCCTGGGCGGCACGGGCTTCACCGGCACGACGGGCTTCGGCCTCGGCCTCTTCGACCATCTTGCGCAGTTCGGGGGTCAGAGAAGCCGGATCCGTCTTTCCCTGTTCCGGCAGGCCGAGCTGCTTGCGCATGGCTTTTTCCTGGCTTTCCAGACGGGAGAACTCTTCACGAAGGGCGGCAAAATCTTCCATCTGCTTCTTCATATCCTGTTCCGTAAACGACATAACCAAGCTCCTTTTGTGTTTACAGTGTTGCAACTTGCAAAGCATAAAACGTGCCATGTTTGTATCAGGCTAAAAAGACATTAAAAATCTCTTCGGTAGCGCCAAAGTGCCAACTTTTTTGCTATCTCGTCTTTTTCCAGTCAACAACCAAGTTCCCTCAGCAGCCTCCCAAACAGGGCGTTTTTTCAGACAAGCCGCCAGATTCCGCAGGGGCCGCCCTTGCTGTTGCTACAGGCTCATGCTACCAGAAACATGTGGCATGATTCTGGCATATAGCATATCGTGTTGCCAACATTTTTTACGGGATCGGGAGGCGCAGTTCGCCATGAGCATCGATTTTTCCATCCAGCACTCCCAGGTGCAGCCCACGTCCCGCGATACGACGGCCTCCTCCGCGGTCACCGGTTCGCTGTTCGGCAATACGGCCACCGTGGTGGAATCTCCTCTTTCCCTGCTGGCCGAGGCTGCCGAAGAACTGACCTTTGCAGCAGACACCACGGATGATTTCGAACTGGAGGAACGCAAGGAACGGGACGAGATCAACGAGGCCATGGAAGAACGCATCAAGAAGTATCAGGAGATGATGCGTGGCGCCCGCGAAGTTCAGAAGACAAAAGAACTCAAGGGGTTTCTGGACTCCCGGACCGAAAAGGAAGAAGCCCTGCGCCAGTTGCGCCGTTTCTTCCCCGACCCGTCCGAGGCATGGGCCGCCCTCAAGGACATCCATGACGAGCTTTCCGCTGCCCCCGACACCCCGCCGGAGACCCTGCGCGTCCTGAACGAGGCCCTGGAGGAGCTGGAACGTACGGAAGGCCCCGCCATACGGGCCGGGATCAACGGCGCGCTCAATGCCCGGGGCTTCGAAGGCCTGGGCGATGCCGGCGTGCTGGGGAGCTTCTATCGGGAAGTTGTCTGCCATTTTGAAGACGTCAACAGCCTCTACGACCACATCCAGAAGACGTACGGCAAGGATTTCGATGCCGCGCTGGACTTCCTCTACAAGGCACTGGGCAGCGACCTTGCGGCCGATATGCCCAGCATGGAGACCAGCCATCTGGAGCACGTCAACGGCAGCCTGGGCGAGCTGCGGCAGCTGCAAAGCGCCCGCAGCCTGTGCGCCCGCCTGCTGGAACGCTGGAGCAGCGTCCACGGGATCCGGCACTGCCCGCTGGACGATATGGCCCTGCTGGGCAAGGTGCTGGACCTGCGCAAGGAGCGCTACATCAGCGGCAGCCGCATCAGCCGCCTGGCCGAGGAAGCCGGTGCCCCGGACATCGAGCGCAAGGTGCTTTTCCTTCAGGAGCTGCTCAACACTACGCGTTCCTTCGCCCCGTCCCTGTTCGACGGCAACGAGGGCCGCATGAAGGTGCTGGATGCCGTCCAAGATGCCGTGGACGCCGCCATCGCCGAGGAAGACGCCTGGCTGGCGGAACAGGGATAAGCCTTTGTCCAAGACATACGCGGAGATCTTATGCTGGACCACGAACTGAACGCTTTCGGCATGCGCATGGGCCTGCCCGGGCTGGTCTTTTCACCGCAGGGGCTGGTGGCTCTTGATGTCAGCGGCATGGGGCGCCTGTATTTCGAGAAGCAGCAACGGCATGGCCGGGAGGAGTTGCTGGTCTATCTGGCCCGTCCCTTCCCCCCGCATGACAGCACGTTGCCCGAACGGGCCCTGGCCCTGTGCCATTACCGGCATGCACACGCTTTTTCCCTGACCGCCGGCATGAAAGGAGATACCCTGATCCTCCTGACCCGTCTGCCCGAACGGCAGACCACGGCCGCCCTGCTGGAAGAGGCCGTCATGGAGCTGGCCCGCGTCATGAACCATCTACAGGGAGCCTGATCATGGCAGCATCCTCCATCAACCTGCTGGATCCCGGACTGGGGATACAGAACATCATGGCCCCCGGGACGGCGGGGCACCTGCCTGATGCCCGTCCGCTGGCCTCCAGCGCCATGCGTGAAGCCGGTCTGGATGAGCTGTACAACAGCCGCAAGGCAGCCCAGCAGCCCTTTGTCCGCCCGTGGGCGACGGCTCCCTCCTCCAGCCCGAACTTTTCCATATGGAGCTGCAGGGCGCCCTGACGGCCCTCAGGGACAGCGACAAGCCCGCCGTGCGGGCTTTCGTGCGTGACGAGCTGGCGCCGCTGCTGGAGAACACCGAATTGCTCCGGGCCTATACCGGCCTGATGGTAGGAGGCTAGCATGGCGGAGGCCACCTCCCCGCTCACCACCGGCCAGGGCCGTGCCCTGCAGGTGCTGGGCCATCTTTTTCTGCGCATGGGGCAGTTCCAGCGTGCCCGCAAGCTGGCCCTGGCCCTGCTCGCCCTGGATCCCGCCGACCTCTGGGCCCGGCGCTGTCTTGCCGTGGCCTGGCTGGAGCTGGGCGATCCCGAGCGCGCCCTGGAACAGCTGGACCTCGTCCTGGCGGGCGGACCGCTGGCCTCCCGTGATGCCGTGCTGCATCTGCTCAGGGCCCGTGCCCTGTGGCAGGCACAGCGCCCCGACGAGGCCCGCAATGCCCTCAATGCCTATCTTGCCGCAGGGGGAAGCCGCCTGTGAGCCTGTTCTCCGACGCACGCAACATCGTCTCCCTGACCACGCGCCACAGTGACCTGGCCCTGGTGGGCCTGCTGGTGGCCGTCATCGCCCTGATGATCATGCCCCTGCCCACGGCCCTGGTGGACACGCTCATCGGCGCCAACCTGGCCCTGTCCTTCGCCATCATGATGATGACCATGTATGTCAGGACACCGCTGGAGTTCTCTTCCTTCCCCACCATGCTGCTGTTCACCACGCTGTTCCGCGTGGGCCTGAACATCACCACCACCCGCCTGATCCTGCTCAACGCCGACGCCGGCGAGATCATCCAGACCTTCGGCGAGTTCGCCCTAGGCGGCAATTTCGTCGTTGGTGCCGTGGTCTTCCTGATCCTGACCATCGTGCAGTTCCTGGTCATCGCCAAGGGTGCCGAACGCGTGGCCGAAGTGGGCGCGCGCTTCACCCTGGACGCCATGCCCGGCAAACAGATGTCCATCGACGCGGACATGCGCGCCGGGGTCATCGACATGGAAGAGGCCCAGCGCCGCCGCGATGTCATCAGCCAGGAAAGCAAGATGTTCGGCGCCATGGACGGCGCCATGAAGTTCGTCAAGGGCGACAGTATCGCCGGCATGATCGTGGCCGTGGTGAACATCGTGGGCGGTACCGTCATCGGCATCACCCAGCACGGCATCTCTGCCGGGGAAGCCCTGGAGATCTACGGCATCCTGACCATCGGTGACGGCCTCGTCTCCCAGATCCCCTCGCTCATCATCGCCATCTCGGCCGGTATCCTCATCACCCGTTCCGGCGATACCCAGGAAGATGTGGGCGCGCAGATCGGCGGCCAGTTCTTCGCCCAGCCCAAGGCCCTGCTCATGGCGGGCGGGCTGATCTTCCTGTTCGCCCTCATCCCCGGTTTCCCCAAGCCGCAGCTGTTCGCCCTGGCCTTCGCCATCGCCGGGCTCGGCTACATCCTGGACAGGATACGTTCCGCCCCCGCGCCCCGGGATGCCCGCAAGGAGCTCAACCAGTCCCTCAAGTCCGCCACCCGCAAGGAACGCAAGGGGCGGCCCTCCGGTCCCCAGGACGACTTTGCCCCCACGGTCCCCATCATCCTCGACATTTCGGAGGGCCTGGCGGCGTCCCTGGACTACGACAACCTCAACGACGAGCTCTCCGCACTGCGCCGTGCATTGTATTTCGACCTTGGCGTGCCCTTCCCGGGCATCAACCTGCGCGTGTCCTCGTCCCTGTCGGGCCTGACCTACGAGCTCCAGGTCAACGAGATCCCCATGTCGCGCGGGCATCTGGAACAGGGCATGGTGCTGGCACGCGAAAGCGAGGACACCCTGCGCATGCTCGGCCTGGACGTGCGACGCGGAGAGAACTTCCTGCCCGATGTGGAAAGCCTGTGGATCCCGGCGGAAAAACAGGCCCTGCTGGAGCAGGCCGGGCTCTCCTGTATGACCCACTCGCGCATCCTGGCCTATCACCTTTCCCTGATCCTGGCACGGCATGCCTCCAGCTTCATCGGCATGCAGGAGACAAAATATCTGCTGGACCGCATGGAAGAACGCGCCCCGGATCTGGTGCGCGAGGCCACCCGTCTGCTGCCCGTGCAGCGCATCGCGGAGATCTTCCAGCGTCTGGCCCAGGAACAGGTCTCCATCCGCGACCTGCGGAACATCCTCGAGGCCATCATCGAATGGAGCCCCAAGGAAAAAGATACCGTCATGCTGACCGAATACGTGCGCGGGGCCCTCAAGCGCCAGATCAGCTACATGTATTCACGGGGCCAGAACATGCTGCCGGCCATCCTTATGGATCCCTCGGTGGAAGAGACCATCCGCAAGGCCATCCGCCAGACCTCGGCCGGGGCCTTCCTGGCGCTGGATCCCGACACCTCGCGCCGCTTCATCGCGGCCGTGGGAGCAGCGGCGGGCGATTACCGCAAGCATGTCCAGATGCCCGTCCTTCTGGCCAGCATGGACATCCGGCGCTATGTGCGCCGCCTTATCGAAGGGGAGCATTACCGCCTGCCAGTGGTCTCCTACCAGGAGCTCACCCCCGAGATCAGCGTCCAGCCCATGAACCGGATCCGCCTCTAGGAGCTAGGCATGGAACTTGCCATCGATTACGCCGTCAAGGCCCTGTACCTGGTCATGATCCTGTCCCTGCCGCCCATCATCGTGGCTTCGGTGGTGGGCATCGTGCTCAGCCTCATCCAGGCCATCACCCAGCTGCAGGAACAGACCCTGGCCTTCGGCGTCAAGCTGCTGGCCGTGGGCCTGACGCTCTTCCTTATGGGCAAATGGCTGAGCGGCGAGATATTGCGGTACAGCGAGGACATCTTCAACCGCTTCTACCTGCTCTGAACGGCAGGCCCGGATACGGCTGACGGAAGGGGGGCCCCCAGGATACGCCACGGACAGGACACGCATGGATTTTTCGCAATTTTTGCAGGAACTCGGGGTCTACGGGCACCTCACGGCCTTGCTGCTGGGCATGCCGCGGCTCTTCGCCCTGGTCACGGTGACGCCCTTCCTGGGCTCTGCGGTGGTGACGGGCCAGATACGTCTGCTGCTGGTGCTGGCCCTGTACCTGCCCCTGCATCCCGTCATCGTCAGCCACCTGACCGACGAGATCACGCTTTCCGCAGCGCTCTCCCTGGCGGTGGGAGGCAAGCTGGCCCTGCTCCTGCTCAAGGAGGCCGTGCTCGGCCTGATGATCGGATTTCTTGCGGGCATCGTCTTCTGGACCGTGCAAAGTGCCGGTTTTTTCATGGACAACCAGCGCGGGGCCAGCATGGCCGAAGGAACGGACATCCTTTCCGGCGACCAGAGCAGCCCTCTGGGCCAGCTGCTGTTCCAGAGCCTGGTCTACATTTTTTATACCTCCGGGGCGTTCCTGGCCTTCGTGGGGCTGGTGTACGCCAGTTACGGCATCTGGCCGGTGACGCAGCTCCTGCCCCTGGATGTACCCCAGGGAGCGCCCCTGTATTTTGCGGAAAAGGTCGGCTGGCTCATGGGGCACATGCTGCTGCTGGCCGGGCCCATCGCGGCAGCCTGTCTTTTGACCGACGTGGCCCTGGGCCTGATCAACCGTTTTGCGTCCCAGCTCAACGTGTATGTGCTGGCCATGCCCATCAAGTGCGGCATCGCGGCTTTCCTGCTGTGCTTCTATTTTGGACTGCTGCTGTCGCATGCACCGGAACTTTTTGATTTTACGCGGGAATCCATCCTCAAGCTGAATAATCTCCTGCCGGGAGGGGAATGATGCCGCCATGCCCGCAGGCCATGACGGCAGATACGGAGCGCGGGAGACTTTGAGCCTATGAGCAGCGAAAAAACAGAACAACCGACCCCAAAACGCCTGCGGGAGTCCCGGGAAAAAGGGCAGGTCGCCAAAAGCCAGGACGTGCCTTCGGCCCTGACCGTCATGGCGGTGGCCGTCTATCTGCTGGCCATGTCTTCCGACATGCTCAATACCTTGCTGGCCATGGGCGAGGCCCCCATGCTGCTCATGGACAGGCCGTTCGAGGAGGCCCTGCCCCTGGCCGTCACGTCCACCCTGCTCTGCGCCCTGCGTGTGGCTTTGCCGCTCATCGGCATGGTCATGGTCGTGGCCCTTTGTGCCAACATGATGCAGGTGGGGGTGCTGTTTTCCGTACAGGCCGCCATGCCCAAGCTGGAAAACCTGAGCATGAACAAATGGTTCAAGCAGGTCTTTTCCCTCAAGAACCTGGTGGAGTTCCTCAAGAACATCATCAAGGTGCTGATCCTGGGCATCAGTGTGTACGTCATTTTTTCCGACTACATGCCGCAGCTGTTCCGCATCCCGCAGGGCGACATCGGCGACATGTGGCGCCTTCTCGGTTCCGTTTGCGGTGACCTTGTCCTTGTTTCGGCGGGCGTGTTCTGCGTCATCGCCGCCGCGGACTGGTGCTTCCAGAAGTGGCAGTTCAACAAGCAGCACATGATGAGCAAGGAAGAAGTCAAACGGGAATTCAAGGAAAGCGAGGGCGATCCGCTCATCAAGGGCAAGCGCAAGCAGCTGCACCAGGAGATGATCGCCCAGAACCAGATCGCCAACGTCAGGAAAGCGAAGGTGCTTGTGACCAACCCCACCCATTTTGCCGTGGCTCTGGACTATGAAAAAGACAGGACCCCCCTGCCCGTCATCCTGGCCAAGGGCCAGGGCGTGCTGGCCCAGCGCATGATCGAGACCGCCCGGGAAGAGGGCATCCCCATCATGCGCAACGTGCCGCTGGCACGCAGCCTGTACGAGCAAGGCACGGAAAACGCCTATATCCCCCAGGACCTCATCGGCCCCGTGGCGGAAGTGCTGCGCTGGGTGCAATCCCTGCGCCAAGGATAAGCCATGCACGAAAAGAACGCCCGAACCCTTGCCCTGCTGATACGCCTGTGCGACGACCTTGCCTGGGGTCGTCCCGCGGACGAGGATGCCCTGTTCGCCCTGACCCGGGAAGGCAGCTCCTCGCCGGAGCTGGAACGTCTGGCCGAGGCCTTCGGCATGATGATCGTCAAGGTGGAAGCCCGTGAATTCCACCGGGCGGAACTGCTGGAAAAAGTGGAACAGCTTTCGCAGGAGCTGGAAAAAAGCCGTCTGCGCCTGCACGAGGAGAACCGGCAGGTGGTGGAGACCCTGCAAAAGGAATACAACGTCCGCCGCATCATCGGACGCTGCCCGGCCATGCGTCAGGTGGTGGCCCAGGCCCTGGCCATCGCCCGGCGGCCCATCAATACTCTGATCCTGGGGCCTTCCGGCACGGGCAAGGAGATCTTCGCCAAGACCATCCATTACCACTCCCCCAGGCGTGATGCCCCCTTCGTGGCCGTCAACTGTACGGCCATCCCCGACTCGCTGTTTGAAAGCGTGATGTTCGGTATCGAAAAAGGCATCGCCACGGGCGTCAACGCGCGTAAGGGCCTCATTGAGGAAGCTTCGGGCGGGACGCTCTTCCTTGACGAACTGGCGGACATGTCCCTGCCCAATCAGGCCAAGCTGCTGCGCGTGCTCGAGGAACGGGAAGTCCTGCGCGTGGGCAGCGCCCGGCCCGTGCCCGTGGACATCAAGGTCATCGCGGCCACCAATGTGGACCTGCGGCAGGCCGTGGCCCGGGGGCGCTTCCGGGAAGACCTGTACTACCGCCTCAATGTGGCCGAGCTGACGCTCCCCCCCCTGCGCGAACGGGGCGACGACATCCTGCTGCTGGCCCGGCATCTGCTGGCCCAGCATGCGCACAATATGGAACGCGCTGCCCTGACCCTGGCCCCGGCCACCCAGCAGTGCCTGCTGGCCTACGACTGGCCCGGCAATGTGCGCGAACTGAGCAACGAGATGGAACGGGCAGCGGCCCTTACCGTGGATACGGTCATCCGTCCGTCGGATCTTTCTCCCAAACTGCTGGCCGCCCTGGCGCGCCACGGCTGCATAAAGACAAGCGCCACCGCCCCCCGGGAACCGCTGCCGGACATCCGGACGACATTCAATCTGGAACAGGCGGAGCGCCTGCTGGTACAGCGGGCCCTCGACGCCTGCCAGGGCAACAAGAGCCGGGCGGCGGAACTGCTCGGCATCACCCGGGAAGGCCTGCGCAAAAAGCTGCTGCGCCTCGACAAGACGGCCCACGGCCATGACGGGGAGGAGGCATGAACGCAAGCCTGAGATTGCGGCTGGCCCTGCTGGTGGTCTGTTCCGTGGCCCTCACCGTCGCGCTGGTCCTCTACCTGACCTGGCAGCGGGTCGGGGAGACCATGATCGGGATGGAAGAAAAAAATTTCGCCACCCTGCTGCTGGTGGAAGAGGAGCGGCTCAATACGGCCACCCTCAACCATCTGGCGGCCAAGGTGCGCTCCGTGCTCCTGCGCAAGGCACAGCTGCGGGACACCTCCGCCCGCGTCCAGGCACTGCTGCGGGCCCTGGCCCCGCAGCGTCCCGCGGGCAACGGGCAGGCCCACCTCGTCCTGCAACCCCTGCTGTCCGCCATGGACGCCGCCAGTATCGCTCTGGTGGATGACGTCGACAGTATCCGCATGGAGATCCTGGATACGGAAAAACTCCGTAGCGGTCAGACGAGTCTTCTGGGCCTGTCGTCCAGTCTGCGGGATGCCAAACAGCGGCCCGTGCAGCGCCTGCTCAAACAGTTGTCCCGGGATGGTGATTTTGCCGTTTTTGACCTGCCCCGCCTCGTGGCCACCAACGAAGGCCGCATGGTCCCCTCCGGCACCTATCGCCCCGTGCTGACCTATTTCCTGCCTTTGGACGGCCACAGGCCGTCACGGGAGATCCTGGTCTCCATGATCCCCCTGGACGATCTGGAAAAGATGGCTGTCCGGGCCCAGACGCAACTGCTGGAGGACACGCGGGAAAAATTCAGGGAGATGTCCCTTTATCCCGGCGGGCTCGTGGCACTGCTGGACGGTGACGGGCATATCCTGGTCTCCGGTGGTGACGGTCTTCTTCCTGACGGCCTCGACGCGGCCCGGGCAGAAGCCCGCCAGACGGGCATGGCCAAGGTCATCCTGCCGTCGGCACAGGGCGATATGCTCTGCCTGCTGGGCAGCATCCGGGCCTTTGGCTGGTATGTGGCCCTGACGGCCCCCCTGGACGAGATACGGGAACCTTCCGACAGCCTGCTGGCCAGCCTGCTGGCCGTGAGCCTGCCCATCATGCTGCTGGTGGCTCTGGCGGCCCTGCTCATGCTCATCAGGACGCTGCGTCCCCTGAAACTGCTGACCCGCAAGACCCGTCAGCTGGCCGAAGTGGATTTTGCCGCCCCCGATGCCCTTGACCGGCTCGAGCCCCTCCTCAGCCAGGGGCTGCCGCTGGAACGTCGTGACGAGCTGGGGCAGCTGGCCCGGGCCTATGCCCATCTGGGCGGGGCCCTTGCCACCAACATCCGCAATCTGATGGAGGCCACCGCCAGCAAGGAACGCATGGAGGGCGAGCTTTCCGCCGCACGCGAGATCCAGATGGGCATCCTCCCGCCCCCGGACGGAGCTCCCGAAGTGTGCGGTTTCCGGGCCTCGGCCTTTCTGGATCCCGCCAAGGAAGTGGGCGGCGACATGTACGACTTTTTCGTCACCAGCGACGGGCGGCGGGCCCTTGTCCTGGGAGACGTGTCCGGCAAAGGTGTCCCGGCGGCCCTGTTCATGTCCATGACCGTCACGCTCGTGCGCTACGCCCTCGGCTCCGGGCTCGATCCGGCGGCCGCCATGTCGCAGGTCAACGCCATGCTCGAGGCCCACAACCCGGGCAACATGTTCGTGACCCTTTTCCTGGCCCTGTATGACCCCCAAAGCGGTGAACTGAGCTACGCCAACGGCGGCCACTGCCCGCCCTACATCATCGATGCGGCCTCGGACGCCCCGCCCCGCATGCTGGACAAGCTGAGCGGCCCGCTGGTGGGCGTCATCCCGGACATGGAATACACGCTGTTCACGGATACCCTCAAGGAGCAGGAGACCTGCCTGCTCTTTACCGACGGGGTGACCGAAGCCATGAACGGCGACAAGGAACTGTACGGTGAGGCCCGGTTGCAGGATTTCCTGGCCGCCCATCGCGGGGCCTCGCCCAGGGAACTGCTGACGCTCATCTTCTCGGAGCTTGTCCGCTTCCGGGGAGAAGAGCCCCAATCCGACGACATCACCATGCTGGCCTTCTGCCGCACGCACAGTGCGAGCGTGGCCCAACCTGCCTCTCCCCGGACATCCTCATGACCATGCCTTGCTCTTCGATGGACCAGCGCGCGCCCTTGGGCCGCATCCTGGCCGGATGGATCGCCATCCTCCTGTGCAGCCTGCTGCTGTACGATGCCCTGCTCTATTCCTCCCTGCGCACGGCCACACGGGAGGGGACGCAGGCATCGGCCAGTGTGGCGGCCACGGCCCTGAAAAGCCGTATGGCCATAGGGATCCGCTTTGGCAAAAAGCTGGAGACCTACCACAATGTCGACCGTCTGCTGGCCAGTGTGGGCCAGGCTGCCGACATGCCGCTGGCCGTACTGGATGCCCAGGGCATGGCCCTGCATCACTGGGGGCGTTTCCCGCTTTTGCCGGACATCAGCGACCGCCTGCCGAAAACGGGAACAGAGGCTGTCCTTTCCCTGAAGGACGGGGAACTGCTGCTGGCCCCCGTCGCGGACCGGGACGAACACATCGTGGGCCATATCGCGGTCTGGATGCCTTCCCGCAATCTGGATGCCACACTCAGGGATCTTTTCCGGCAGCAGCTGCTCTTTCAGGGCGGGCTGGCACTGGCAGGGATACTGCTTTTGTCCCTCTGCCTCGGCCTGCGCCGTTCCGGAGGCATGCCCCGCAATCTGTGCATCGCCATTTTCCTGCTGCTCATGCTGGGCAATGGGGCCCTGGCCCTGCATGCCGTCAGCCGGCAATATACGCAGGGGCTCAGGAACGATGCCGCGCATACCGGCGCCATCCTGACCGAGGACCTCAACCGCCTGCTGCTGGTGGGTGTCTCCCTGGACGATACCAGCCGCCTGTCCGCCTATCTGACCCGGGCCGCCACCGCCCACGGTGACGATCTTGTCCTGGAGGTCCTGGCGCCTTCCGGCAAGGTATTCGCATCGAGCCACGCTTCCGGCCCCCTTCCCGAACTTTTGCCGCCCGGCGAGGAATTCCCCCTGCTGGAGCTGGCCTCGGCCTTTTCCGTCAGCGGAGATTCGCCGGAGCAGGGCTGGAAACTGCGGGCCACCCTCACGCGCGGTCCCTGGCTGGAGCGCCTGATCGCCAACGGGCTGGACATCCTGACTCTGGTGGCCATCTCCCTCATCTTCATGGTGGAGATGTTCCTGCTGCTCTCCCGCAGTCTGGAAGCCCGCCTGCAGGGGACGACGCAATCCCACGCTCACCGCAGCGCCCTGTTCCGCCCGCTGATGTTCGTCTTCATCCTGGCCATGGACATGACCATTTCCTTCATCCCCCTGCGCATGGCCGAACTCACCACCACGAGCATACTCCCGCGCGACGTACTGCTGGGCCTGCCCATCTCCGCAGAAATGGGCATGACCGGCCTCAGCGTGCTCATCGCCGGGACATGGATGAAGCGCAAAGGGGCCCGGCCGCCCCTCATGACGGGCATCATCTGTATGGCCCTGGGCTATCTGGCCTCCATGCTGGCCTGGACCCCCTGGCTTTTCATCGCCGCCCGGGCGCTGGTGGGACTGGGCTACGGCCTTTCCCTGCTCACTGCCCAGGCCTACACGGTGCGGGACGGCAAACTGGCCGACATGTTTGCCGGTGTCTATGCCGGATCCCTGTGCGGCAGCGCCCTGGGGGCCATGCTGGCCGAACGTCTGGGCTACGGTCCCGTTTTCGCCATCTCCGCCGTCATCCTGGCCTGTCTGGCCCTGGTGCCCCTGCGTCTGCTGCGCGGACAGGAAAAGCAGGAAGACGTCCGGGAAGAAGCCCCGGCCGCCAGACTGACGCTGCCGCAGATCCGCCGCCTGCTGGCGGACCGCCACTTCCTGGCTTTCATCCTGCTGGCTCTGCTGCCCTCGGCCCTGCTCTGCGTGGGTTTCCTCAACTACTTTTTGCCTGTCTTCCTCAAGCAGGCCGATGTGGCCCAGTCCAACATCGGACGCATCTACATGCTCAACTGCCTCATCGTCATCTACAGCGGTCCCCTTTTCGCCCGTCTGGTCGGCAACAGCCTGCACAAAGGCCCGCTCCTTTTCTGGGCCGGCATCCTCTCGGCCCTGTCCGTGGCCTGTTTCTGTTTTCTTCCTCCCCTGCCGGCTTCGGTGGCGGGCTCCATCCTGCTGGGACTGGCCACCGGTCTCAACATCCCGGCCCAGAGCGAATTCCTGCTGGAACTGGACATCGCCCGGGCCATCGGTGTGGATCAGGCCATGAGCCTGCTGGATGCCCTGCAACGCGTGGGGCAGGTCATCGGCCCGGTCTGCGTGGGGGCTGTCATGGCCATCATGAGCGTGGATGACGCCGCCCGCTGGGCAGGCATCATCCTGGTGGCCATTTCCCTTCTTTTCCTGTTGCTGGTCCGCCCGGCCCGCCATTCGGGAGACAGGGCATGACCTCCGCCCGGGACTGGATCCGCAGCCGTTGCCCGGAGGCATTGGCAGCCTTCGAACAGGCAGGAGCACAGACACTGGCGGACTATGCGGCAGGCTTTGGCGCTGATGCCGCCCTGCCCAGGCCGCCGCAAGCCGCTGACGACCTTGTGGAACTGGCCGCCGCGACCTGCGCCCGGCTGTATTCGCCCGATCTGGGGCAGGCCCTGCGCCGTGAACTGGAGAGCGATTTCCATGCCCTCACGGCCAACCATCACGGTGTGGATTTCCACCCGGAATTCTTCCAGGGCGATTTGCTGTTCGCCATGAGCTGCCGTCACGCCGTGCCCCTGTTCAACTGCGGCGCTGTCCCGGCCAACAACGTGGCGTATCCTCGCGGCATCCTGCTGGGATGCGGCACCCCGGAAGAGGTGAGTTTCCGCAGCCGCAAACTGCCCATCCTGCCGGGAAGGGACCGGCATGGGCTCATCAGCGTGCGCCCGGCGTTCACCGCCGCCGAGGTCACCCTGCCCTCGCAGCTTTCCGGCCAGCCGGAAGAGCCGCATGCTCTGGACCGTCTTGTCCAGGCCGTCTACCGCCATCCCCGCGTCCTGGAACAGCAGACATTCCGGGATCAGGCCAGCCTCATGAATGCCCTGCTGTGGCAGCAGGTCATCCCGAAAAGCTGTGATCTCCCGCCGCTGGTCTCGCTGGACATGCAATGGCTGTGCGGTCGCCTGATCACGGCCGATCTGGAACAACCGGACAGCCTTGTCCGGCACCTGCTCCTGCATCCGCCGCTGGCCGCTGCTATCTGGGATGCCCTCAACGGGCAACGGGCCTGCTGGACCGGGGACGCGCAAGGCCTGCAGCGAGGCACCTTCCTGTTCTGGGGCGTGGACGGCAAAGGCCGGGCCCTGGCTCTGCGGCCTGCCCGCGATTTCCGCTCGCTGGTGGCTGTCCGGGATGCAGGCTGGCGCCTGCCGCTGGATGCCCGTACCCTGGGCAGGGCCCTGGCGGAAGAGCGCATCCTCCCCTCGCTTTTCCTTTATTTCGCCACCGTG
>ERZ825384.2201-NODE-2201-length-20479-cov-3.248433_pt1 | contig 20479 bp, 17 predicted proteins | sample MGYA00519931_ERZ825384 | MGnify/ENA primary metagenome ERZ825384 (study PRJEB31778, sample SAMEA3449200) | human gut metagenome | biome: human gut; feature: human-associated habitat; material: faeces | place: United Kingdom | collected 2010/2012 ...
GCTCCCTGGGAAAAGGATAACAAAATAGCTCAGCGTACCTTCGCCAATTCGCCGGATTTGTTCGTCGGTAATTGGGATACTCCTATTTTAGTCATCCATGGTCAGAAAGATTTCCGGATCGACGTATCTCAAGGAATGGCGGCTTTCAATGCTGCACGCATGCGCGGAGTTCCGGCTCAATTCCTCTATTTCCCCAACGAATGCCACTGGGTAACCGGCTGTCAGGACGGCATTCTCTGGCAGCGGACCTTTAAAGCATGGCTGGATAAATGGCTGAAGTAAAAATAATCAATCTGAAGAGGCTATCAACCGGAAGATTTTCGGCCAAGTAGCCTCTTCGGCTAACAACCGAACCGATGAAAACAGAACAAGGCTATCCAGTCACCCGCACCGACCTGAATCAGCCAATAGATTCCGTTGCTCTCACGCTTTCCGAGTTCGGGGAAAACCTTAGATTGGTAACGCTTGAAACCATCGATTCCAGTTTGTTCGGTTCTGCCCTATACGTAGTCGGTAGCCGGTATATCGTCGTTGCTTCCGAAGGAATTCTCTTATTCGATAAAGCTCTATTGATCGGAGAATTGAACAGAAATATAATAAACCATTAAATATAGAGAAAATATGAGAAGAATAACTTTCTTATTAGCTACCCTCCTCCTTCTAGGAGCCTGCAAAGAAGCTAAAAAAGCTTCCGATCGGACCGCCTCCCCCTATCAGGAATTAGCAGATCAATATGCTGAATTTCCCCTGACTACCGATTTGAGTAAACTAACGGAAAAAGAAAAGCAAATGCTCCCTCTGCTTATCGAAGCTGCCGATCAGATGGAAGCGATCTACTGGCAGACAGCCTACGGAGATAAAGAACAACTTTTCGAGGGTATTACAGACCCTGCCCTGCTCAAATACCTTTCCATCAACTACGGTCCCTGGGATAGGCTCGACGCCAACCGGCCCTTTCTCGAAACTGCCGGTCCTAAACCTCTCGGTGCCAATTTCTACCCTCAGGATATGACCAAATCAGAATTCGAAGCTCTTCAGGACCCGCGTAAAAACGACTGGTACAGCATCGTTCGCAGGGATGATAAAGGAGCATTGAAAGTAATCCCTTACCACGAAGCTTATCCCGAACAAATCAGAAAAGCCGCTTCTCTTTTAAAACAGGCAGCGCAGCTAGCTGAAGACGAAGGTCTGCGCAACTATCTGACTCTCCGTTCCGAAGCCTTGCTGACCGATGATTATCTGAAAAGTGACCTGGCGTGGATGGATATGAAAGACAATACGTTAGACATTGTTATCGGTCCTATCGAAACCTATGAAGACGCTCTGTTCGGATACAAAGCCTCTCACTCGGGACAGATCCTGGTAAAAGATAAAGATTGGAGTAAAAAACTCTCTTTATATGCCCAATATCTTCCTAAACTACAGGAGAATCTCCCTGTACCCGCAGCTTACAAAAAAGAGAAAGCCAACGCAAATCCGGATATGAACGCTTACGACGTCATTTATTATGATTGCAATGCCGGTAGTAAAAATATCGCCATAAACCTACCTAACGATCCCCGTGTACATGCAGCCAAAGGAAGCCGGAAACTGCAACTAAAAAATTCCATGCAAGCCAAATTCGACAAAATGGTAGTGCCTATCGCCCGACTCGTCATCGACCCGGAACAACAAAAACACATTCGTTTCGACGCTTTTTTTGAAAATACGATGTTTCATGAAGTAGCCCATGGCCTCGGCGTAAAGTATACCTTGCAAGGCAACCAGGATGTCCGGGGTGCTCTAAAGGATAATTATACTTCTATCGAAGAAGGAAAGGCAGATATCCTGGGGTTATTCTGCATCACCAAACTCGCGGAGTGGGGAGTGATACAGAATAAAGACCTGATGGATAACTATGTAACCTTTATCGCCGGTATTTTCCGTTCCTGCCGTTTCGGCGCTGCCAGTGCCCATGGAAAAGCCAATATGATGCAATTTGCCCATTTTATTGAAAGCGGGGCTATTACCCGGGATACAGACAAGGGATATTATACGATAGATTTTGAAAAAATGAAAAAAGACATCGAAATCATCGCCGGTGAATACATCACCCTCGAAGGAGACGGCGACTACGACAAAGCCAGCCAGCTAATTGCAGCCAAAGGAATAGTTTCCCCTATCCTTCAAAAAGATCTGGATCGTATTGCCCAGGCAGGCATACCCAAAGATATTTATTTCCAGCAAGGGCTTCAGACACTCGGCCTGTAAGGCAGTTTGTAAAGTCACTCCCTTTGTCGCTGAAAATTTATTAAGTTTATAGTTCCCTGCAAGATTCCCCTTTCGTGGAACTTCCGACCGGTCGCCCCTGCAACTGTAAAAAGTGTTGCAGGGGCGATTTTATAAACGAAATAGCGATCAGAAAGAACACAAATCTTTCCTTTCCGAACGATTTCCCTGGTATAAAAAAAACTTCCAGTGTATTTATTTGTTACATTCTTAACAAATAAACTAGATATTTTTAGGAAAATTATGACTTTCTTGGCGAATTTTATTATTTTTGAAAGCGTGAATGAACAATAACCACTACTAACTAAATTTACATTTGTATATGAAGAAATTCAATCTCTTCCTTATCTTTTTTATGACCACAAGTAGGCTGGTACTTGGACAAATGGATATTAATGCGGTAAACAAACCCGTCGAACTCTTAAATTCAGCTAATGAAGACATTGAAAACGGTAATTATACCGATGCCGTACAGAAACTTTTGGCAGCCATTCGTTTAGAGCCCAAAATCCGGGAAATGTATTTGTCCCTGAACACAGCCTGTTCCCATACCAATCAAATCTCTATCTTAAAACAGTATTTAATTAAGGCTAAAGCTATATTCGAAGAAGACGATGAAATCTGTTATTATCTAGGTAACATTTATCAAAACGAAAACAATTTTCAAAAAGCGATCGCTGAATATAGCCTGGCTATCAAATATGCTCAGAAAAACGGAGAAGATTTCGGATTGGTCTATGCTTACTACCAAAACAGAGCCAGTTGTTATCTGAAGATCAACGAATGTAGTAAATCTATCCCGGATTTCACTTATGCCTTAAAATTGAACCCTGATAACGGGGCTATTTATGCAAACCGGGGCATAGCTTATTATAAAACAGGAAAGAAAACAGAAGCCTGTAAAGACTGGCGAAAGGCCCAAAGCTTAGGGATTCAGAGTGCCGGAACTTACGTACGCCGGTATTGCAGATAAGCAACATCCCCCCGACGGTAAAACAAAACCCTCTCATCGGTAAACTTTCGATTTTATACAGACCGATCAGAGGGTTTCTTTTTCATTTATCGTCTTACCGTTGTTTCAATGAAGCAGCACCCGAAACGTGAGAGGTCACCTTGGGATTGCCCGAATAACTGACATGAGCAGCTCCCGAAGCTTCTACTTCGAGCGTTTCGGTTACATTTACCGACGCATTTGAAGCCCCTGAAGTAGCCAAAGCCAGATTTTTCAAAACGAAATTTTCCAGATTCGCTTTCGACGCCCCCGATAATTCGATCTCCCCGCTGTCTGCCTCTCCTGTCAAGGCCAGCTTTGCAGCCCCGCTAATTTCTACCTCAACCTCAGGAACCTCAACATTCAACTGTAGTTGTGAAGCCCCTGACAAATCGATCTTTCCGATCTTTACCACCTTGAAATTACCATCCCAAACAGCCGTAGCTGCTCCGCTCAAGTCAAATTTTACCGTTTGAGCCGTAAAATCACCCGTTCCTTTCAATTTACATGCCCCACTAAGCAGAACTTCTTCCAGGGAGGAACAGACGATTTCAGCTGTAAATTTTTCATTTTTAGAATGTTTCTTAATCCGGCCTTTAAAGCCAACCTTTACCGTTCCTCCCCAATTTTCAAACACCAGATTATCTTCATAATGAGACGGAATACTCAATGTGACACCTGTATCCTCTCCTTGCCGGATTGTAATATCGAATGCCCCGGAAATATCCAATCCCGTAACCCGCTCTCCCTGGAAACGGGAAATTTTCACTTGTTCCTGGGCTACGCCCATACCGATCGTCCCCCAGCATACGAATAAAAAGAATAAAATTTTACGCATAGTTTTCTATTTAAATGGTTAGTCCAAAACTTCGCATCAAAGGCATCCCAAAAGTCTGTTCAATTTCCCGCCTCTAATCTCTAAGACGATTGAAAACTTATAATATTACAACTCAATCCGTTTTTATAATTTTTGCGGGATTTACCCGGGCCGCTTTCCAGGATTGCCAGATTACCGTAAGTATCCCCACGGCCAGCACGATAAAAGCTGCTGCGATAAATATCCAGACAGTCAGTTGTGGCCGGAATGCATACTGCATTCTCCATTGTTCGATCAGGTATAACGCCATCGGTAATCCGATCGCCAACGCGATAGCGATCCACTTGATAAAGCGGATACACAACAATCCGACAACTTGTCTTTGTGTAGCCCCATTGATCTTACGCAAACCGATTTCCTTCATCCGGCTTTCCACCGAATACCAGGCTAAACCGAATAATCCCAAAGCAGTCAGGAACAAACTGATCCATGAAAAAAGTACGACCATTTGCAACACCCTCTGCTCCTCTTGGTGCAGATCCTCATACATTCCGGCCATAGTCCGAAATTTTAATCCTTCCTCATCTCCCGAAATTTTTTTCCATAATTCCTTTATTTTTTGAATAGCCACCGACATACTTCCTTCCTTTATCTTTACCAAAGTGTTGTATGAAGTGGAATTATATTCGATTAAAAGGGGTTGAATCTGTCGACTCAGGTTATCGATAACAAAATCCTCGACAACCCCGACAATTAAATGCTCACCATTACATACCAACCGATAATTCACCGGTTCCTGAATCGCCATTTTTTTTACAAATGCTTCGTTCACCAATACAGCATCGTTAGGCGCCGAGGGAGAGAATCCTTTTCCCTTCACTAATTTCAGTCCGAAAAACGGTAGAAAACGCTCATCTCCCCCCATAATCATCGCACTTATTCCTCTGGCAGAGAAAGCCCCGCAACTCAATATATCGCTGGAAGTATAATCTTCAACTTCAGGAATCACCTGCAACTGTCCGGTAAATTGTTTCCATTGTCCGCCCTCCGGATGGTTTGCATATAAACTCAGGATCCGGTCACTATCCGGACGGACATGTCCCACGTAATCCATTTGTTGTGCGATTCCCAACACCATAACGACCAATACGACCGAAATAACGAATTGTGCCACCACCATTCCCGTAACCAATTTAGGACGTTGCACCAATCCGGTTTTCATCATATCGTTCAGTGAATTTTTGCCGATCCTTGAAAAAATATACAAAGAAGGTCCCAAAATAACTATAACCAGTAAAATCAACATCAATCCTCCCGAAATCCCTTCTACCAAATCGCTCAAAACCAGGTCTGCTTTCATAAATCGATTGAAAGCGGGCAAGCACCCCTTGATCAGTAAAACAGCGATAACCAAAGCAATAGCGGCCTGTATCGAAGTTTCTGCTATCAATTGGCCACGTATTTCCTGTCCGGTCGCTCCGAAAATCATTTGCTGGTTGGTATTTTTAAGGCGTTGCAATGATTTCGTCATACTGATGTTGATATAGTTAAAGCAAGCAATCACCAGAATAGCGATAGCGATACTTCCGGCTAAATACAGGGCAACCCGATCGCGCGATTTAATAAAACCGATTTGCTGATCACCCGAAAAATACACCTGACTCAACGGTCTTAACTGTTGTTTTCCCTGAATATCGTATTGTTTCCGATAGGTCTCGTCCTGATTCAGTTTTTTTTCCAGTTTATCTTTCCGGCCCTCTTTCCCCAGTTTCAGGAAGCTATAATAGCTATTCATCCAGGATACACGGGTAAGTGCATAATCGGATTCCGGTAAATGGATCAATAAATCATATTGCAGATAACTTTTGCTTTTGTCGTCCACAATCGCTTTTACCATATAGGCCTTTTCTTCCTCCACATTTTGTAATCGTCCATCTTTGAGGTACTGGCTATAGCCCACTAACAACAACGTCTCTCCTAAAATATTTTCGCGTCCGAAATTCTTCCGGGCAAAAGAGCGGGTAACAGCTACACCCGAAGGATCCCGTAAAGTCTCTTTCAGATCTCCAGCCAAAAGTTCAGGCTGAAACAAATCGGCGAAATTAGGAGTAACTGCATAAATAGCAGCATAAGGTATTGTTTCACCACTATTCTTTTTAATCTGTTTGTGATCGTCATGGCACACACAGATATCTTCGACTTCAGGGAAAGAACGCTGAATAGCGACGGCACGCCCTCCATTAAGGGTATGGTTGGCCATAACCTCTTCATTACTATAATATACGTTCTGCTCTTGTAATAAATACCATTGCCCTCCTCCTTTCACCACATGAGCTATATTATACTCGTTAGCTACAAAACCAATCAATAAAACACTACATGTCAAGCCAATAATCAAGCTCAACATCGAAATTACAAAATAAATTTTATTTCTCGCCCAGGAACGAAAAATCATTTTTAATGAAATAGAAAACATAAAAAATTCATATCTTTTTAACCGGATAATAACCAATTATATGCCAATTTATTAATCAACTGTTAATCAAATAGATAATCCCGGTTTCTATTTTGAATATGTAAAAAAACGAGACAACAATGTAAAAAAAATAGACAATCCGATTCAAGAGCAAAACAATTAACACATTGAATATAAACGACTTAATTATTTGGCACAATAATAGTATAGAGAAATACAAAATTCAATCTTCAACCTTATGATAAAAATAGAAAATTTAAGTAAAGTGTTCCGCACGGAAGAAGTGGAGACTACTGCATTAAATAACGTCTCGCTGGAAGTAAAAAAAGGAGAATTCGTAGCGATCATGGGCCCTTCCGGTTGCGGTAAATCAACCTTACTGAATATCATCGGCCTGCTGGATAATCCGACAGACGGGAAGTATTATTTCGACGGCGAAGAGGTAGGACACCTTAAAGAGAAACAGCGTACTCAGGTACGTAAAGGAAATATCGGTTTCGTATTCCAGAGTTTCAATCTGATCGACGAACTGAATGTATATGAAAATGTCGAACTGCCTTTGATCTATCTGAAGAAGAAAGCCAGTGAAAAGAAAGAAATCGTATCCCATATTCTCGACCGGATGAACATCAGCCACCGGGCCAAGCACTTTCCGCAGCAATTATCCGGCGGACAGCAACAACGTGTAGCCATTGCCCGTGCCGTAGTAGCAAGTCCCAAATTAATCCTGGCCGACGAACCGACGGGTAACCTGGATTCACGTAACGGTACGGAAGTGATGAACCTACTGACCGAATTGAATCAGGAAGGTACGACCATCATAATGGTGACTCACTCCCAGCACGATGCCTCCTATGCTCATCGGGTAATCAATCTTTTCGACGGGCAGATCGTCACCGAAACTTGTGGTGTGAAAGATTAAAGCAACGGCCCTTTCTATAAACAACCTCCGGGAGAACAGGAAAAACTTCCGGAGTTCATTATCTTTATTCTTTTAGGGAAGTCAGGCCGGTCGATAATTATTATATTTGCATAGCTATAATTTTCCATATGACAAAACAAGGTACCATCCTCATTGTTGACGACAATAAAGGTGTATTGGCAGCCATCGATATGCTGCTCAGCGGCACTTTTAAAAAAGTGATCACCATCAGTAATCCCAACCGGATTCCTGCGATGCTGGAAACGGAAAATATCGATGTCGTATTGTTGGACATGAATTTTTCCAGTGGTATAAATAATGGAAACGAAGGTATTTTCTGGCTGGGAGAAATACGGAAAATAAGCAACGATCTACCGGTCGTCCTATTTACACTTATGCAGACATCGAACTGGCCGTAAAAACAGTGAAAGAAGGGGCTACCGACTTTGTCGTCAAACCCTGGGATAATGCCAAACTGATAGCGACCCTTTTGTCTGCCTACCGCTTACGCCAATCTCAGACAGAAGTAAAACAACTCCGGAAAAATGAAGAATCGATCAGAGCTGTTTGCATCAGGATTTTTTCCTGATGAGGAATTTCTACCATATAGTTCTGATTATAATATCTTGTATAACATTCGATCTCAGGATATTTACTTTGCAGTTCGCTACCAATCACAGCCCCCCAATACGATCCCTCTTCATCGACCACCCGATAAATCCGGTCTTTATTTTGATGAAATTGGTCTACCGATAGTTCCTGACGAATATAAACACTCAACACCAGTACAAAAGTCAATGCGATAGCAAATCCCAAAACCGTAATAGCAAAATAAAGCTTATTGTGAATCAGGTTGCGTACAAATAATTTAATATCGATCATAGGAATATGGATTTTACCCTAGATCCACAATCGACATGCCAATTTAACTAATAAATTTATATTCAGATATTTATCAAATAAACAGCACCTTAAATCTGTCAAAAAAACAGACAATACTTGTATAATTTATTGACAAACGTGTTGGAAGAATTATTTCATACCCAAAACTTGACGGGCAAAATCGAAAGTTTGTTGTCTGACTTCAGGAATAGCTTTCGACGATAAACCACAGGCAATAACGTGTACGCCTGCATTCGGAAAAGCAACGGCCCGTTTCTCGTCTTTAGGAGTTCCTAATTCGTCGAACATGTTCAACGCCGCTTTAACTTCTATCGTCTCATCCTGATGATCGGAATCTTTGTAATAATAACCTAAAAAAACAGGCTGAGAGACTTTTTCGAATTCCCGTCGGTTCATTCTCATATCCAGCAGTTGCTGCAAATAAACCTGTGCTTCCAAGCGGTATTTACAATACCAGTATTTACAATCTTCACTATCTGCCGGATCATCCGAAACGGCATATTTCCCTCCATGTACGGCCCGGCTGATCTGTAATCCCCAGGGACCGCTCAACAAGGGGGCCATAGGATTTTTAATTTTAATATTCGGTGAATATAAGATCAGGGCATCCACCAGCCTGGGAAAATCGGCCGCTAACATCAAAGCTAACGTACAACCGGTGGATGTCCCCATTATAATAACTTTCTTCCCCAATTTGTGAGCGATCACCAAGGCTTCTTTAGCCGAATTGTAAAGATTAGCCGGCGTCATACCGAGCATAGCCTCCGTACCTTGCAAGCCGTGGGCCGCCAGCCGGGGAAGATAAGCATTCACTCTAAATTCTTTTACAAAATCGGATATGATCGGCTGGCCTTCGAAACGGCTGGCCGTAAATCCATGCAGATAAAGCAATACGTAGGTTGTAGGCCGAGCAACCGAATCTCCCCATAAAATGATTCCCTGATTATCGGGCTTCACCGGTAACCGAGCCTCCCTGTCCTGCACATACTCACTGATACGGTCGATTCCAACCGGTAGATCCGGTAGGTCCGTATTCAATTCCGTACGAGGTAGCCGGGGGCCCGCCCAATAGGCAATGCCTAAAACAACAAGGATCAGTAAAGGTATCATATAACGTCGCTTCATCATATCCTCTTCTACTTTTCGTTTTCCCTCACTTCTTCCAGCAACATTTCCATGGCTTTAGAGGCTGCCTTCGCTATATTCCTTTCGCGGGTAAACGAAAAAGTGAACAATTTTGCATAACTCTTCCGGGGTGTCGCTACTCCGATCCAAACCGTCCCTACCGGTTTCTCCGGCGTGCCACCTCCCGGTCCTGCTACGCCTGAGGTCGACACCGCATAATCTGCTCCGGTGATCTTTCTTACTCCTTCGGCCATCTGTAATACCACAGCCTCACTCACAGCTCCTTCCCGTTCCAAATCTGCGGCATTCACTCCCAATACATTTACTTTCACCTCATTCGCATAGGAAACTACACTTCCTTTAAAATAATCCGAACTCCCTGCAATAGAAGTGATCAAATGAGCGATGTAACCTCCTGTACAACTCTCGGCCGTGGCCATAGTGACTTTCTTATTACGCAACAGTTCGCCTAATTGTTTCTCCAGAACGTCGTCTCCCTCGGCATATCTCACGTCCTTTAATACTTCTTTCAGGCTTTCGTAACATTCATCCAGGTGTTTTACACTTTCCCCTTTCGCCGTAATACGTAATCTCACCAGTCCCGGAGAAGGAAGATAAGCCAATTTCAATCCCTCTTTTAAGGCATCTTCCCAATTTTCCAGCATTTGTGCCAATTGGGATTCTGGGACATCGTATACTTTCAGCATCCGGTATTCCAATTGTAAATGCGGATACTTCTTTTTCAATTCCGGCATCACGGAAGTATCGATCAAATGTTCCATTTCGAAGGGTACTCCCGGTAAAGAGATCAGTGACTTCCAGCCTTTTTCGAACCACATTCCCGAAGCTGTACCTTTATCATTACGTAAAATCCGGCAATTATCCGGCAATAAAGCCTGGGAGCGATTTCCTTCGTTCATAGTCAATCCTCTCCTCTTCAACATTTCTTCGAGCCGAGCGAATACTTCCTCGTTCATTTTCAACTGTGAACCGAAATATTCAGCGAGTACCTTTTTAGTAACATCGTCCTTCGTGGGTCCCAAACCTCCGGTTACGATGATCAAATCCGCCTCAGACATCGCATATTCCACCGTCTCATAAATCTCGTCCCTCTTATCCGGGATCGATAAAATCTCTGTAATCTCTACCCCCATATCGGTCAAACTCCGGGCAATATATTGCGAATTCGTGTCCAGAATTTGTCCCATTAAAATTTCATCCCCTATGGTTATAATAATCGCTTTCATCAGGTCAATATTTCATTATCTATTCAATCCTTTGCTATCATGCCTCCTGCAAACAAATTTTATACCAACCCCCAACCGATTCTTCCGTAAAATTCAGTCCGGGAATTAAATTGGTTTATAAAGTGCGTCAAGAACCTTAAGTGATGAAGGAGCACCTCTAAATGGATCCGTGTCACTTCGTTTCTGGTCAATGTCGCCTTGCAGGCTCCTGATTGGCGAACCTGCGGTTCTGAAAGGGAATTTTTTACCCGGAACGAAGTTCCACCACTCAGCGTAGCACTAACCAAAAACCGTAGCCTTTACTGATCTTTTCTGTCAAACCAGAAAAACCTGCTCATTTTTCGGTAATTCCTTTCCACTGGTCTGTACGGAAGGGAGAAGCCAGCAAACCGGCGCTATTTACGAGGTTGTCGTCATAAGGATTATTGCTCCAACCGTAACGGACAGCTACCGGATTCGGTACTTTCTCACTGAAAACAACGACTTTATTCCCATCGATGTAAGCCTTTGCCCATACAAATTTCCGATCAGCTCCGGCAATGGAAAAACCGTTGACATACCCATAACGGTTACGATCGCTGGTCGTCAATCCGTCGCCGACATTCCCGAATGTCAGGATCACTTTCTCTCCCTCCACTTTCATAGACTTATAAACGGGACCTTCTCCCAAAACAGGTTGTCCGTAAGCAACCTGCAGAGCTGCTTTCGCCAATCGTTTCCCCACCTCCTGTTTATTTTTGGGATGAATATCGAAAGCCTCACCGATATCGGTAATAACGGCTTGTCCGGTCTTCGGCAAACTCAGGGTCATATTCTGTGCTTCACGAAGTTCTGCCCAATCGCTGTCTTTCGGCTGATCTTCCACCGCCATAAAATTAGCTAATTGTACCCACAGAAAAGGGAACTCATATCCCCACTGCTGCCGCCAATCGTTTATCATGGCCGGAAACAACGTACGATATTGATAAGCTCTGCCCGCATTATTCTCTCCCTGATACCAGATCACCCCTTTTATCCCATATCCGATCAAGGGATGCACCATCCCGTTGTACAACAAGGAAGAGAAGCTATTCGGACTAATCCCACTGACTTTATACATCGAAGTCACCACCGAAGGCTTATACACCCAATCACCGGCAAGCGAATATCTCTGTCCATCGATTTCCAGGTATACTTCCTCAGCTTTACCGAGGATTCCTCCCAAGCCGCCGGTATCCGTAATGCGAACAGCAATCACATTATTTCCCCCTTTCAGGACACCTGCCGGAATTTCATAAGACCTGTTGGGCATCCAGAAATTCATTTCTCCTACTTTCACCCCATTGACATAGGTCAGGTCTTCGTCATCCACTGCCCCCAGATTTATTCTGGCTTTTTTTCCTGTCACACCCGCCGGCAAATCAATGGTTTTCCGAAACCAAACAATCCCATCTTCGTTCGCCAGTTCTGCCTCGGCACTGCCATCGTCTTCCACCCTTTGGTTTTATAAGCCGGAACATACCATTTCTGAACCAAACCTTTGTCTTTTTTCAAGGCTTCTTTATATAACCTGATATTATCCATCGAATACCCCATCGCTTTCTCCTGATCCTTTCCGGCATATTTTTTATAAGTGTCGTTGGTTTTAACAGCCGTCTCCCAGCTGGTCCAGGTTTCTATATCGGTACCTCCCCAGGAAGTATGAATCAATCCGACAGGCACTCCGATTTCGGGTTGCAATTCTTTACCGAAAAAGTAACCGACAGCCGTAAACAGAGGAGACGTCTGAGGATTACAGGCAGTCCATTCGCAAGGCTCCAGATCGAACTGCTCCTTCGATTGCATATTTTTCGGAACATTCAACAGACGGATATCCGGCAAAGTGGAGGCAGCAATCTCCTGCCCGGCATTTATAACATTATTCAAACCGAACTCCATATTCGATTGTCCGCTACAAACCCAAACATCTCCGATCAATATATTGGTTAAACCGATCGTCTCCTCTGCGGATTCGATCTGCATGTCGTAAGGTCCCCCGGCTTTCATAGCAGGCAATTCCACCCTCCAGATTCCATCCTTCCCGGTTTTTGCCGTTTGCACACTTCCATTCAAAGCGACGGAAATCACTTCATTCTTATCCGCTTTTCCCCACACCCGGATAGGCATATCCCTTTGCAATACCATATTGGAAGAAAAGAAGTGAGGCAGACGTACTTTTGCCTGTAAATCCATACACAGCAACAGCAAGACTCCTAATCCCAAAAGATAAATTCCTTTTTTCATACGATTTTATTAAATGTTAATAAGTAAATCCTGAGCACCGGCCTGTTTCTCTGGCAAAAGAGCAAACAATATACCTACACCAAAAACAAATCCCAATAATTTTCCACCAACTTTTTTCATACTAAATACCAATTACAACTGAGTGAGTTCACAATAGACCCGATCTATAACATGGGGTAAATTTAAATAATTATTTTTAAAATAACATAGCCCGCGGGGACAGGGCCCTGCGCTATCTTTTCTCTCACAAACACAGTATTTTTTATTTGCCTATTTTTTCTTATATTTGCTTTAAATTAAAAAGAAAAGGAAATTTATGCGTTATCTCGATCCTAAAGCCGATCTGACTTTCAAACATGTTTTCGGCGAGCATCCCGACCTGGTGATCAGCTTGCTGAACGCCCTGTTGCCCTTAAACCCCAGGCATGAGATCAGGGAGATAGAATACCTTCCGGCCGAACTCGTACCGGAAAATCCTTTACGCAAGAACAGTATCGTGGACGTCCGCTGCCGCGATGCAGAAGGACGTCAGTTTATCGTCGAGATGCAAATGATCTGGTCTCCGGAGTTTCGCCAACGGGTATTGTTCAATGCTTCGAAGGCCTATGTACGGCAAATCGACACCGGTCAGGAATACGAACTGTTGCAGCCGGTATATTCGCTGAATCTGGTAAATGAAGTATTCGAGCCTGAGCTCGAAGGCTTTTATCATTATTATCAGCTAGTACACATGGAACACACTGAAAAAGTGATCGAAGGCCTACACTTGATTTTCGTAGAACTGCCCAAATTCAACCCACATACCTATTCTGAGAAGAAAATGCAAGTACTCTGGCTTCGTTTCCTGACGGAAATCAATGAACATACCCGCGAAGTGCCGCCTGAGCTGTTGGCCAATCCGGAAGTAAAAAAAGCCGTGAACGCCGTAGAAGAATCTGCTTTCACCGAAGCACAGCTTTTGGGTTACGAAAAATTCTGGGATATCATCAGTGTCGAGAAAACACTATATAACAGCGCTATCCGGAAAGGAATGGCAAAAGGAATTGAAGAAGGAATGACAAAAGGCATAGAAGTTGGAAGAGCAGAAGGAATTGTGGAAGGTATAGAAAAAGAGAAGCTCGTTATAGCCCGCCAAATGAAAGTAGACGGTTTACCGTACGACACCATATCCAAATATACAGGGTTACCGGTTGAGAAAATTGAAAAAGCGTAACAATAGCTCACTGCCCTGTCCCCGTGAGCTATTGAGGTATGGTGATGGTGAACTTGCTGCCGATTCCCAATTCACTTTCCAACCGGATACTTCCTCCGTATGCACAAACTACTTTGTGGACAAAAGTCAAGCCTAGTCCGAAACCGGTAGTTTTGGTCACTTGTTGATTTTTTACACGGTAGAACTGTTTGAAAATTTGCTTCTGATCTTTGGGTGCGATTCCCATACCGTTATCTTCGACGGTCAGCACATAATTGTCACCGATAGTATAAAAGTCAACTTTCACCACGGGATGAGTACCGCCATATTTAATGGCATTGTCCACCAAATTAACAACGACATAATTGAAATATATTTTATCTAAACATGGATACTCCAGTCCTTCAGCAATCCGGTAACCCACCCGTGCGTAAGGCCGGATCAATGAAAACATTTCGGTCGTCATTTCCATCTCGAATTTCAGATCGATCACTTCCCGGTTTATCATCAATACAGAAGTCTTTAGAGAAGTCAGCATCGTATCGGTGATATCCGCCATCTTCATCAAACGCGCCTTTACCATAGTCAATTTTGTCGTATCCCGGGGACATAAGACAGAATCTTTCCCCTCCAGAATACCATTTACTACCGAAATCATCGTTGCCAAAGGCTTCTTCAATTCATGTTCCAAATGCGTCATTCCCATCGTTTGTATCCGCGCACTACGCACTGTCATCCGTATCGAACACCACTGCCAAACCAAACAGAAGATAAAACCGATCATGAATATCAATTCAACCCATAAAATACCACTTAAAGCACGGAAAACAAAGGGAAGTTCGAAGGTTGCTAATAATTGATGTTTATTCTCATACCCTAACTCGATAGGAAGGGTCATAATAGAATTACAATTTTTCTTTAGATTTCCTGTAGATTGTAATTCTTCTCCCTCAATATTCAAAACTTTTAATATGGGATTTTCAGTAATACCTTTTTCTTTTAAATAATCAATATACATTTTATTCAATTCAAAAATATCAAATATTTGATGTTTATATAAACAATCATAGGAGCTCATCCTTCCTAATTTATCTACCATATCAGGAGATTTGATAGGAATATAACCCTCTCTATTGTCATAATACCAATAGAATCGATGATCTTTTGTTAAACTATATGTCAATTTATGACCTTTACCAAAATTCAGGCCTTCATCAAATAAATATTTATAGGTAGTATTCAATAAAACATCATTTGCACTTTCACGAAATTCCCCAAGCTTAATTTCACGCACATGGTACAGCCACATCCCTTGTCCTAATAACACGCATATTAATAAAACTACAGACAGTTGTCCCATTGTTTTCATATTATTTTTCATACCTTAGCTTAGAGTATATTATAGAACAATTTTTTTTTTACAAAATTAAGAATCTTTCCTAACTTCGCGTTGTCTAAATCAACAAATATAAAAATGAGAAAAAAAGCTAGAATTTTTATGGGAGGAATCATTATTCTGACCGTATTGTCTATTAATTTTATGTTTTCTAAAGAATCTACGATTACTAATATTACCTTTGATAATATAGATGCTTTAGCTGAAAACGAGTCTATTGATCCGGATGCTACATGTATATATGTAGGAACTTTTTGTTTTGGTGTCGACGCAAATGGTAATATAGGCAATCACTTTGGATTGAGTAGTTGTAAAGATTGATATTGATATGAAAAAACTATATTACTTCATCATCCCTGCTCTTCTGCTCGGCAGTTGTCAATCCGATCCGACCTTAGAGACCGAATCTTCTCCGTTAGTACGGACGAAGGTGACAGAGCTTCAATATGCCCAAACAGACAAAATCGATGTGGAGGCATTGAACATTATCTCTCCTTATAAATTTGTAAAAAAAGGAAACTTATATGCTTTTCTTACTCCCAGTAGCGCTTACCGTTTCGCCATTTATAACAGCGAAAACGGAACCGTTACCCGTTTAGTACCGGCAGGCAGAAACGAAGGAGAAGGCATGTATTTTATCAGTATGAACCTAAACGGAGACATCGTTTCGGCATTCGATTTCGGAACTAAAAAGTTCGTGGAAATTAACTTGAACGAATATGCGACTCCGGGTTACCAGCCTACGTTCACTTCCCTCACCGACAACAACAAGACCCCTATCGGAGCCATCCGGATCGGTGACCGCCTGCTGTCGACCGGAGTTTATACCCAAGGCCGTTATTGCATCAGTCAAGTATCCGGAGACGACACCTATAGTGTAAGTTATCCAGCCTGTGCCGACCCCACTCTGACGGATACGCTCAAAAGTGCATTTTATGCCAGCAATACCTTAGCAGTAAAACCGACGCTCGAACGCTTGGCCTGCGCCAATATGCAAACCGGTTGCCTGGACATTTGTGAAATCAACGGTAACGAACTGATCCGTGTCAATGAAGTGCATCTGACCCCTGCCAAGGTAAAATTCAACCGTCACCGTCCCAAAGGCCGTGGTTTAGTCCATCCGGTCAATTATTCCAAATATCATATTTTCGGGTTCTGTGATCTGGCTGTATCGGATGATTACATCTATGCCCTGTATTCAGGACGGACGCTAAAACAACATAATCTGGACGTCGACAAAGGCAAAACCATACTGGTATTCGACTGGAACGGTTCGCACGTGCGTACTTACCGCCTGGAAAATGCTTGTTCTTCGATCAGCTATAGCGCCGAAGAAAATACCATTTATGCCTTATCTCAGGAAAACAATCATTCCGAGATTATAACACTCCATCTCTAGTGTTGTTGCTATACTATAGAGGAGAGCGAACTTGAAGTAAGATTGTCTGCCAGACTCTCTTCTCAAGTTCCTCTCTATTTTTTATGCCCTTCCTTCAAGAAAAGAGGAGCGAGCGGTAATCGCCGTTTCGTACTTCAATTAATTCCGTTTCTGTGGTAAAGTGATCACACACTTGTTTCCGTTCGGTTTACTTATAAAGCGGATTTTTCCTCCATAACCACCGACCACTTGCTGTACGACGAAGGCCAGTCCCGCCCCGGTGGATTGTTCCGGCTGCCTGTCTCCCGGATCTATTTTCCTGCCATTATCTTCGACTGTCAACATATAATGTTTCTTGTCGGTATAAAATTCGATCCTCACTACGGGGTGAACTCCGGCAGATACAATAGCTTTATCTACCAAACAAAGGATCAGATAATAAAAATATACCTTATCCAAACAAGGATATTCCGCTCCTTCGTCGATTTGGTAACCCACCAGTGCCTGTGGCCGGATCAGAGAAAACAACTCAACGATCATTTCCATCTCCGGTTTCAGATCGATATTTTCCCGGTCGATTTTCCATACCGAGGTCTTTAAAGCACTCTGCTGCATATCGATGGTTTCAGCCATTTCCACCAAGTGCGTTTTTATCGTATTCAATTTCAATTCCTCCTCCACAGACAAGGCAATCCCCTCGCATTGCAGCTTACCGTCGATCACTGCCATCCACTCCGTTAAAGGTATCTCTTCCGAAGGTGTCTTCCCCATCATCTGTACCAGTGCCCTTCGTTCAATCCTTTTCACCACACCCCTTTGCCAAACTAAACAAACGATAAACCCGATCAGGAAAATCACCTCCACCCACAAGATATCGTTCAGTCCCCGGCCGACCGTCTGCTCGAATCCATGATTTTCCATTTCACGTACCCGATACAACCAAATTCCCTGTCCCAGTATTATACAGATCAGTAATCCCAACGATATACGTCCCAGTATTTGCATCTTATTCTTCATACCATCCGTCTATAGAATATTTTTTGAGGGTGTCCAAAAAGTATTTGGCACCCTCGATTTATTCGTATCCCTATTGGAGACTGAAATCAAATATCCGATTCTACAAGGGGGTATTTTGCCTTTTTGGACACCCTCATATATTAAATTTACAAGTATATTTTCCCTCTACAAGGATGCAAAACCGATGTACGCAAAATCCCTTTCTGAATTTGCCGGTATCCTACTTCTTTCCGACTTTATTCAAACCCATATCCTTTTTTGATAAAAGCTTTTACCAGTATCACCTTTTCTCCCGGTGTTTCATTTATAATCCGGTAAGTAGCGGCAGCAGCAGGAATTACAAACGTTTCGGCATAATTAAAGCGTTGCCTCATTCCTTCGCGAGTCTCCACCCTTACTGCTTTCCCTTCCACCACCATCCAAACCTGGCAACTCCCTTCGGTTTCTACTTCCACCGCATCTTCGACGGTATACCGATGGACATCGTAAAAATGCTTTTCATGGGTCGGCAGATGTTCGAGTGTATAATGTTCGTTTTTTTCCAATACCTCGGGATGACAAACCAATTCTTTTGCCACCCGTTCTCCCTTCCGTTCGAAATAGAGGTTATCCATTCCCCGCTGTACATTCAGCGGACGGGGTTTCCCATTCAAATCCAATCGCAGCCAATCGTACATTTTAAAAGTAAAAATATACGGAGCACTACTGATTTCCAGCACCATACAATTCTTTCCGGAAGCATGAACCGTTCCGTTGGGTATCAGAAAAAGGTCGTGTTTGTGTGCCGGAAATTTCTGTACATATTTTTCAATGTCTATCGTCTTACCTTCTGCCTGGCTCTGTTTCAATACCTCTCCGAACTCTTCAGGCCGGATATTTTCCTGAAATCCCAGATAAACCTGGGGATTCTGCCGGCTATCCAGGATATAATACGTCTCATCCTGTGTAAAAGGCATATTAAACTGTTCCCGGATGTACGTAGTCCGGGGGTGACACTGTACCGACAGGTTACCTCCATCGAAAGTATCCAGAAAATCAAAACGAATCGGGAAATCGGTTTTAAACACATCGGCCGATTCTCCCAGAACTTGACGGTAATCGTTATACATCAGAAAATCGAAAGAAACTTCCAAACGATATCCGTTACTTTCGAACATCAGTCCATTTTCCAAAACCATCAATTCGAAAGACCAGGCTAAATTAGGCACTTCTTCATTCAATCCCGGGATGTGTTGTTTCATCCATTGCCCTCCCCATGCGCCGGGTTCGAACCAAGGGCGAACCCGGAAGAAATTTCTTCCCATCCGGTGTAATCCCTCTCTCAAATCCTCCCCGCTCATCATCAGCAATTGCTGTCCCCTGCGTTGTTCATCCACAATCAGCTCTATCTGTGGCAGACACTCCGCTTTATGCCGGTTCAGCACAACCCAATCCACAAAGAAAAAATGTTTATAGGTTTGCTGATTATTCTTCGGTTTATTCATACCCAGATTTTTCACCCACCCGGCCCGCATGCGAAACTGTATTTCATTTTTAGGTACATCGACATAGATCAAAGGTGCTTTCCATCCGGCCAAAGCAGCTCCTATACCGATCAGCACATTGATATCGGCCTCCTGGTCCGGCCTAAAAGCGTTCAACTTCCCGGGATCAAACCAATCCCTCAATTGTCTCTCCGTCATCCGGCCGAACAACGGATCTTCTCCTCCCAGATCGGGAGCGAGCATTTCCTCCAACGTCCGAGCATCCCGCATCGCGACATCGGTACGGAACCAACGTACACACTTCCCTCTCCGACGAAATTCATCTCCCAGTTCGCTCACCAGTTCGTCCCAAAACACTCCTCCATAGCCATCGATAACCACCTGCCCGTGTCGCTCTATCCAATCGGCCAAACACCCTATCCCCGAACGGATCTTATTCTCCCCGACCGGAAAAGCCGGATACAAATCATAAACTCCCCGGGGAGTTGCCTGTGCTTTCATAGGAGCCAGATACTGTTTTGTATTTCTCTTTACCGCCTCTTCTTCCATCCCACTCCGGCCCAAGACCTGATTCGCATACATCGCCGCCCCGATCAGCGGAGCATCTTCCCATAAACGGCAAGTATCTATTCTCACTCCGATCCCCTGGGTTTCCAACTCAGACTTTATCCGTTCCAGAAATAAATCGGCACCCCGCATGATATTTCCCCCGAGCACCAAACAGTCCGGACAGAAATGTCTCAGAAAAGGAGCTATAAATCCGGTAAAATGATCGGCAAACTCTTCAAACAGGACTTTAGCAGCCTGTTCTCCCCGATAAGCATATTCCGCCAATGTCTTCACATCCATCACCGCTTTATCGGGAAAGCGGTGATTCCAGTTCGTTACAAACCAGCGGGTAGAAAAATAGTCGTCCGCAATACTATCCCGAAAAGGAATATTATACAAATATCCGTGTTCCGGAACGGCGGGTGTCGTTTCGTCCAATATTTCTTCCCGGG